>JGI20206J14855_1000717_pt1 | contig 10508 bp, 19 predicted proteins | sample NGESurdeep092012_6_FD_14855 | JGI IMG/M metagenome (IMG submission 14855) | reverse complement strand
TAGTGGGAGATATCGGCGGGTATGGGACTTATGACACCAATTGGGGCGTTCGCCACTTCAGTGTCAGCGGGCACTTGGATCGATCTCTTGATAGCGATTGGGCTGATGGCGCTGTTGTTCCTCGCGACGGCTCGAATCATCGGCCAGGCGGGATATTCAACGTGGTGGATATTGTTGCCGCTCTCGACGCTTGTCCTCACCGTAATTTGCTATTTCATTCTCTGGCACGACCTCAACGCGGTCGTCTTTGGAGGTTCCATCGGATTCATTGGCATCTCCACCATTGGTATCGTCTGGCACTTGGACCAGGCCAGCGTGATTCTCAATATCGGCTTTTACCTCTTGTTCGCTTTCTCACGCTGGCCCGTATCGGGGACACGACACGCCCGTAACGATGACGGACCTATCCCGACCCAACCGGGTCGCGCGGCGCCCAGTGGTCCCGCATCCGGGCCAATGGTTGCTCCCGAACCGGTCGTTGCGCCTCGAGGTGTGCCCGCTTCGACGGCCGGTCCGGGGGCGGGACCGGCCGTCGCAACGAGAGCCCCAACGCCAATAAAGAAGGGGGCGCAGTTTTGTGCGTGGTGCGGTGAATCAACGCCAGGAAACCGGGCGCTCTTTCACGATTGCGGGCCTAAGGATCGACCCCAAACCTTCTGCAAAAACTGCGGCACGGCGTTGCCCGCAGGATCAACCGAATGCACCTCTTGTGGTGCGATTTGAAAAAAACAGTACTTTTCGCCGAAGGCAACGGTCTCCGGTGAGTCCAGTCAATCGAACGCTGAGTGGGTCAACCAGAAATCAAGTAACTGTCGGTCGCCAATCAACTCGACGTTCCCGTCATCGATGTCTCGTCGTCGCAAGATAGCGAGCAGTACTTCAACTGGCGATCCGATGAGTTCGGCGTCGAACCTGTCTTCGGTGCTCGACACGTTGAAACCGTCCTCATCAAACGTGATTGACCAGAGGGTGTCGACGTCCCTGATTCGAAAGGTCATTTTTTCACCGTGCCCGCGAAGTAGTGACAGGTCGGGCGAATGCCCCGCGACTCTCTCGAAGTTGAAGAGGTACTCGTCGATCGCGTCGATGGCGATGGCGTCCTCGACGCGCGGATCCTTTTGCGCCGCCAGTTCCAGGTCCATTCGGTGAACGAGCGTTTCGTGCAACTGACGACGTGACCAAAATCGAACATGTTGATCGAGTCCCCACGCCCACATCTCGTCATCCGGGTTTGCGCCCAGCAGCGTGGCGACCAAGAGTTCCCCGCCGTCACTGATCCACTTCGGACTCACCGCGGCTCTCTCCGTAGCGGACGACTCGCGCACAATGCGCTCCGGCGAGCGAAGCCGGACCAGCTCTTCAGCCCAACGGTGGATCGCCCCTAAGTGCTCAGCGACGTCGAACACCGTCCAACCCGGACACGTCGAGACGTCCCGGTCCAGCGGGAGCGACGACATGACGTCCGAGAATCGAGTGACCTCGACTTCTAATGCATTGCAGTTCTCAACGTGGTCCATCGGGCCTCCAAGTGCTCATCACCTCGGGCGCCGTCGACGTTGAAGTCGCCTCGCGCGTCAGCGTAGCGGTGCCGAGCAATCTTCTCGAATGGATTCGGAATGAGCGACGAACCATCCCGGCCGCTCTCTCATAGTTGAAGTCGATGAGGAAGTCTTGAAGTGTGCGGGTTCGCTCTTCGTGGGAGGCATAGGCGCGTTCGTAGGCCCACTCGTCGGCCAGCGTTCGATTGAAGCGCTCGGCTTTGCCGTTGGTTTGGGGCCGATAGGGACGAATCCGGACGTGACGAATCACCCCTCGTGCGGCTTGAAACAGTCGGGAGTCGACGTAGTTGCGGGCGATGTCGGTCATGACCGGTGATGGGGTTGACGTCACTGCTCACACAGATTCGATCGATTGACGGTCTCATCTAAAAGAGTCCGGGCGTGCTCTACCGAAGGTCCAAGGCGTTCTTGCACTTCCACGAGGATCCCGAGGGGCTCTTCGTCAACGTCCGCCTTCACGTCGACGAACCATTCACTCGACTTCCGGTCACCACATCGCTCAAACGGTCCGCCCTCGTCTCAGACATCAAACGTGCACTCTCTCATCAGTGACCGACCGCGTTACCTCCGCACGGTTCTCGCGCCCTAGGCGGCGCCGAGGAGGTCCCACTTGTTGCCGTACAGATCCTTGAACACCGCGACCTGACCGTACGCCTCTGTGCGCGGCGCCGTAAGGAACTCGACGCCATGCCCCATCATGTGCGTATAGGACGCGTAGAAATCCTCGACGCGCAAGAACAGTCCGACACGCCCGGCGAACTGTCGTCCAATCAGTGCCTCTTGCTCTTCGCCCCGAGCCTGGGCGAGCAAGATGGCGCAGCCCGAGCCCCGCGGACGCACCACGACCCACCTCTTGGGTTGACCATCTCCGTCGAGCGATGGCGAGTCCTCCTCCACGACACATCCGAGTACGTTCACGAAGGACTCGATCGCCTCGTCGTACTCCTTAACGATCACGCTGACTAGATCAAGACCCATCCAGTCAGACTATTTCCCGCGATGGCCGAGTTGATTCGCAGTTCACTATCGTGGCTCCATGACTTCAGATTGGGCGCGGCCCGTCGTTCACTGGTCCATCGTGGCCGTCGATCCCGAACGCCAGCGTTCCTTCTACTCCGCGATGTTCAACTGGGACATCGGCGATGGTCCGATAATGAACATCCCCGCGGGCATCGGCGGTCCGGAACCGGGTCCGGCTGGCCAAATTCAGCCCGGTGCGTTTCCGGACGTCTCGCTCTACATCCAAGTCAACAACTTGCGTTCCACGATCGACAAGGCGATCGAATTGGGAGGCAAAGAGACGATCCCCCCGTTTGACCTGGAGAATGGTCAGACCCTGGCAGCCATAGAAGACCCAGAGGGCAACTTCGTAATGCTGGTGCAGCAGTAGTCGGTGCTAACCCGGGAGTTCTTTGAAGTACTCCGTTGTAGTCGACGACGGGTCGAGCAGTGAACTGAATTCAAGTGCAACGGATGATGTCAATGCCGCCTTCGCCGATTGTCGTGCGTCCTTCATTGAACGCCACCACGTAATCGACACCCAATCGCCATCGAGACCGCTCGCCACGGTCCGGCGCACAAGACCCTCCTGCTGGTATACGAAACCCTGTTGAAATTCGGCGTTCTTCTCCAAGAACTGATCCGCACTCACGCCGCCCAGCAACGGGAACCTCGTGACTTCAATCATCTCTCGAAGGTTACAAGCGATGATCGACGTCCTCGGCGAACGGGCATCCGCCACTTCGATTTAGGGAATCGGAAATGCCTTCCTCGCCGCGATCGCGAGGTAGAGAGGCTCGTTGGTCTTCACCCATGAACGCTGTGCGGTGTACACCAACTTCGAGACATGCTCATCATTACTGAAGGCAGCACTCGACAACACCTCTTTCGGGTCACTGCCGTTGGTACCGACAAACTCGTCGAGTCGGTTCCGTGACCACAGAGGCGGCGCACCAATTGAGAGGTACGCCGCAGCAAGTGCTTGAAAGGCGAATCGACTGAGCAGTTCGTGGTCATCAATCCAGGGGCGTATTGAGTCGATCGCCTCCAAACCAGTCACTCCGTGAAGCGCAGTGAAATCGTCGGTTGACGCGTAGAGGTGGAGCGCCGCTTGGGTCAATTCTTGATCGGTATGTTCCGTGACTTCGAGCGAGGCGACCGCATCGTCAAAGAGGTCGCTGCTCGACACTCTGCGCATCTCTTCGTCAATGCTCTTCAATTCTGGGCGCCCCGGCAATTCGGGCGACTTGGACAAAGCGGCCAAAATCGCCATTGGATCTTGCAACCCGGTCGCTCCCGGTGCCAACGCTCTCAGTGGACTCCCAACTTCTGCGAGGTACGCCAAGCCAGCCGCGACGCGAGAGGGCGACGAAACCTCGATTGCGTACGCAAGCCTGATAACTCCGTGAAAGGCGCCCCCACCAATGCCCGCCACGAGTGCGGGCAGGTGCTTCCTCATGGTTTCGTCGGTTCCTTCCTCGGCAACCTGACGAACGAAGTAATTCCTAAGATCGGCGGCGGCTTCGTAGTTGCCAATCGCCGAGTGCCACGTGTTTTCGTCGAGACGCCTCGAAGGCTCGTCGAGCACAGTGATGCGAGTGGAATACGCAGCGGCGAAGCGAATGAGTTCGTCGGTGTCGGCGCCGAGACCTTCCTTGGCCACAAGGGCCATAGGAAGATGATTCGTGAGGCCGCGCACCGTCGTGGGATCGGCTCCAAGCTCCTCATCAAGTAACTCTTGCAATACTTGGCTAACAATTGAACCCACAACGAGGACGCTATCGGGGAGCATCGTGGGCGTGTCATTCGCCCCGCAGATTCCGCAACCATCGCGCGCCCGTCGCGACTCTCTTGGATTTACGCCGAGAGCCACCGTGCGAGGACGTTGACATCACTCAGTTCGTAGCCGGCGCGCGCATAGAAGTTCATCCCCGATTCGTTCTCGCTCCGAACCATCAGTTGGACCTTTACGGCGCCAATTTCGCGTAGCCACTCTTCGGCGGCCTTCATGAGTTCCGATCCCAGACCAACGCGCCGATGAGAGGTGCTGACACACAGGTAGTAGACCCAGCCTCGATGGCCATCGCTGCCAACCATTACGGTCCCGACCAGCTCACCGTCATTCTTGATGCCCAAGACGGCCGACGTCGGTCCCTCGATTGCTCGACGAAAATCTTCGACCGGATCATTCCACGGCCGAGTCAATCCGCTATCGGCCCAGAGTGTTACTGCAGACTCAACGTCATTATCAATCAACTCAAGAACTTCCATCCAGAAATGGTAACTGGCGAAAGCTAAGTCCCCCTCCAAGTCCATCCGTCGGCGTTTGGTCTAGCACGTTGTGTTAAATCTGGATCGTGTGCTCGATGATTCATCTCTTGGGTTGTCTCCGAGAGGCTCTCGTGTGCTCGGCGTAGAACGTCAGAGCGATGAGGACGATGAAGAACGCCGATTGGCAAAGGAGGATGAGGCCCACGTCAGACTGATGACGATGACCCGCGTAGTTATCCGACACACTGACGCCGGCGATAATCACCAGCACGATGAGTAGTCGAGCAAGTCTTCTAATGACAACCGGTAGACATTGGTCTACCATTCTTTCCTAGAAAGTCCCGACGCTACTGTCTATGAGTTATTGAGTAGGTTCGCCACATCGGTTCGAGGACGTAGCCAAGTGTTCTGTTCGCGCCGAGGCTGGCCTCATTGGATGCAGCCCCTCCGGTAGAGAACCACCGCACGCCCTCATTGAAAAGTGTCAAAATCGAGGCAGCTTTCACTGCGGCACCAAGTCCTCGTCCGCGGTATTCCGCGAGAACCGAAGTGAACTTGGTGTTCCATCGTTGGTCTTTTCGTTCAAGGCTGGTAACTGCAGCCAGCTTTCCTTCGAGGAACACACCCCAGAAACGAACGCCGGCATGAATCATGCCAACGAGGAGCTCAAGGGTTGGCATCTCGTGATGAGTCGCCGCGGACTGTGGGTAGTCATTGACATTCGCCAACTCCACTTCGCTAACCTCTGCGAGGTCAGCGTTACTCAGCTCGCGAATATTGAAGCCTTCATTACGCACCCGTCGTACGCGCTCGTCAAACATTGCGAGGTCACTCGAATCGTCAAGTCGAAGGTTCGCGCCCCACGAATAACCAACAACTTCGTATCCCTCGGTCTCAAGTTCTGCGCAGCGGGGATCGTCCTCGCGCACCAAGACCACGCCACTTCTCTTCATGGCCTCAATCGCTCACGAAGCAATTTGGACCACGGCAGCTCGAACATGAGGTTCAGGAACAGGTTCGCCCATCTCACGAAGCATCTCGATATGCAGCGCCCGGGCCTCCTCCATCAACTGCGTCGTCTCTTCGGCGATTTCGCCAGCCGCGACACAGCCTGGAACGTCCGGAGCGTAGGCCGCGAAGTTAAAGCCGGCGTCTTCAATGATGATCGTGTATTCCGTCATTTCTTCCTCCGACTGATTACCGTCGGTTCCATCATGCTATTCACAATCTAATCTGGTAGATCCCGACTCGGATGGCCCGCGACCGTGACGCAACCTCGACGAGTCGGATGGTGAAACTGTCGATGACTACCATTGGCGAACCCGATACCGGCCATCAGCCTCAATCGCGTCTATGACTTCTGACACCTTCACGACACTCAACGGTCGCGCGGGGTACTGCGCTTTTGAGACTTAAGCGATAGACGTTCGTCTGCCACGTCTTGGTAGAACTGTTTCGCTCATCTTCGTGAGTTAAAGAGCTCCACGATTTCCCCACTCACGTCGGAGCCACGGGCGGCTCGCAGAAGGAGTTGGGCAAGTTCAACATCGTTCTCTTGAATGAACTTGGCGCGGCCCAATCCATTTCGATCAAGAATCCATCGGCCGACCAACAGCGCAGTGCGTTTATTCCCCTCGGTGAATGCCTGGGACTGCGCCAAACGACTTACGCTCAACGCTGCGGTCACGACCGGATCCGTCTCGTCGGCAAGTGAAGTCTCTGCACCCGGTCAAGTTCATCTGGCTCATCAGCCTCACGAATTGTGTGGTTGAACGCGACGACAACTTCGAGAGACGGGATTCTCAATTTGAGTGAAGATACTCGAGGAGTTCGTGATACTCAACAAAGACGCTCAGCCAGCCAGACGCGATCCTCTTCGCTGAGTACTTCGAGCGCCTCATTCCGCTTTACCGAAGTGTGGTTGAACTGGGTCATGAACACATGGTACCCGGACGCTTCGATAATCGCGAAGCGTTTCTGCAAACGGAACCTCTACGTATTCTTCTGCTGCTACAGGTTGAAGTACCGTTGCCTACTTCAACCTCAGCACGCCAGAACTCCCAGGGACTATTGGTGTAACGAACACCCGACTACAAAGCAACCCGCCACGGTCCAAGGTCAAGGCAGAGAAATCTCTCGGCGGCGTAACGATGAATCTCTCCGCTGTCCAACATCTCGTCTCTGGGTTAGGTTGCTCTTCGCCCCAGTCAATTGTGGTCGATGCCACACCGGTACGCGCGTGCAGCAGCACTACTGGAAGTCGGTAGTGCTCCAACTGCCCGTTTGAACCAATAACGCCGCCAGCTTAAGTCGATTGCGCGATCTCAATAAGTTGGGGCCACGGACGAGCGCCGGGGGCAACGACCGACGGCTTACTCTCGATCCATGCGACGACGGCTGGGTAACCCTGCATCGAACAAAGTTGCGGACTCGCGTTATGGAACACGATCGTATAGCTCGAGTTTCCGGCACCCACATTTCCAGTCGCCGTGAGCGACAACGCCGACGTGCGACAAACGGGAACGGGCGGGCCAGTGGCGGAACGGCGACCATTCGAAGTACCAACCCAACTACCGAAAGTGAAAGCGACAACAACCGCGGTGATCACGACGTCGATGACCACCAGGCTCGATCTGGACTGACGTTTAGCAGCCTTGCTCCGGCCTTTCCGCATAGAGCCATTCCTACTATCGCGTTCGTGGATACGCCATTTCAGGGCACGGCGTATAGCGACCCACGCAATGCCAAGTTTCAGTAATGCGGCGAGGGCATCAACTTTCTATGAAAAAACGATGCACATTTGTGTACCGCCCGATGATAAAAGTGACTTCCCACCAACCTACAAAGGCACTCGGACCATCGAGGCACGCGTGCTCGGTGGTGGGACCTCTTCCCCGTGCAGCCGCATTTCCTCGATGTGAAACTCAACTGCTTCGCGCATGAGCTCTTCGAGTTCTTCAATGGTGTCAGCGGCGCCGATGCATCCTGGTAGGTCTGGAACCATTGCGGCATAGTTATTTCCGGCTTTTTCGATAATGATCACGTACTCAGCCATTAAATTCTCCTCGCTATTTCAGCCTGGCGGAAAATACTCATCTCAATGAAGCTCGGAAGCTCTCGACTCGGCTTACCAGATACCGTCACTGTACCGGGTTTGGCGGGATGATGAAATTGCCGATGACTACCTCTGGTCCGAACATGAACCCACCCGTCGTCTTCGATGATTCGGATAATGTCTCGCACTCTCACGACCACCCAACGGTCGGAGTGCGAATCTGGACCCACCCCGAACGCTCGAGCTCCTAAATGATCTCTCGCACCTTCACGACCTCCCAACGGTCGGAGGTATCTCAGTCCTCTATCAAGTACCTGTACACATTTGTCTCGCGAAGCTCGAACCCGAGTCGTGCGTACAGTCGATTGGCCGCCTCGCGCGAGCGCCTCGTCGTGAGGTCGAGCGATCGCACGTGGCGGCGCCGTGACTCTTCGATTGCCGCGCTGGTCAACGCTTCTCCAACACCCGCTCCGCGTGCAGTTGCATCGACGACGACGTCCTCGATCCAGGCTCGCAGTCCGGTGGGAATTGCAAAGACGACGAGCGTCAACGAGCCGACGATTCGCCCGCCGTCGCGGGCGACGAAGAGGACCGTGACCGGCGAAGCGACAAGGGCCTCGACGTCGGCGGTCGTCAGAGGTGCCGCGTTCGTTGAGAGTTGGGGCAGGAGTTCGTTCAGACTCTCGATCAGCTCTGGGGTTGCCTCGTCGGCGATCTCGACGTGCACGTTCATTGATCCCCTCTCCATACCGGTCGACGAAGGTCGTCGTAAAAGACGTCGCGGTGCTCGCCGTCGATGGCCGCGAAGATCGGTCCGGCCCAGCGTTCGGCACCGATGATGGGCGAGGGCAAGTTGTCACGAGTGAACCAACCGGCGTCGATGCATTCGAGTGGATGGATCTTGATCTCTCCTCCGACGGCGCGACAGAAAAAAAGCAACGAGTACAGCGGAATACGTGACGAGCCGAGACGCATGCCATCGAGGACGCCGATAAGTCGCACCGGTTCAGCTTCGATACCGGTCTCTTCCAACACTTCTTTCACCACCACTTCAGAGGCGGAGTAGCCGACGTCACACCAGCCCGTCGGGTACAACCAGACCCCGGAGTCGGCACGCTGAATCAAGAGCAACTCGCCACGGTCATTCGTCACCGCCGCTCCGACCGCGACCTTCGGCGTCTGGTATCCCTCGACACCCGATCCGACCTCCTTCATCCACTCGGCGATGTACCCGTCGGCGTCGAGCACACCGTCCAAACCCGATTCGGCCGCTGACTTGATGTCGCCGGCAATCTTCAGGATCTCTTCGAAACGCTCTCGTTCATACTGACTCTCGGTGAATCCAAGGCCGGTTCGCGCGACGCCGGCCAACGACTCGGCCCAACGCAGGAGGGTCTTTTCGGGAATGGGTTTCACGTTGACGACGCTAGCAACGCGGCCTAGGCCAGCGTGGCGTCGAGGACCTCGTCGAGCGTGCCCACGAGTCCCGTGTAGAACGCACCGAAGTCCGCGTAGAGCGTCGAGGCTTCGTCGTAACGCATCGTGTAGACGCACTCCTTTAGGTCATCGACGTGCACACCGAAGAGCGTGACGCCCCACTCCCAGTCGTCGAGGCCCGTCGAACCGGTGATGACTTGGAGGATGCGGCCCTTGAACTCTCGACCGAGTGCGCCGTGTTGACGCATGAGGCGGTCGCGCTCGTCGTAGGCGAGGGCGTACCAATTGTTGGATTCGTCGCGTCGCTTGGACATCGGGTAGAAGCAGAAGGCCCGCTTACCCTCAGGCGGTAAGGCAGGAAACAGGCGGTCCTGCAACATCTTCTCGGGCATCCCGGCGGCGTACTCGCTCACTTCAGTGACCGAGACGTAACTCTCGGCCACGACGAATCCGGCCGCCTGGATCTTGGATTGAAGTTGGCGCAACGTCCAGAGGTCTTCGCCGAGGATCATGAAGCACACGTCGGCCTTCGCACCCATGATCGCGACGCTCACGACCTGTAATGCGTTGGCGCGCGCGTCATCGACCGCCTTGCGCAGCGCGCTGGCGTCCACGTCGGCGCCGGGGTGACAGAAGAGGTGTAACACGTTGAGCCCGCGAGAAGGTACGAGCGGTTCTGGGGTCATGACTCAATGCTACGACCTGTCCACAAATGCTCAACGGGGACTCGCCCAAATGAGAAACCGTGGGGCCCTTGGGCCCCACGGTTCTATATATGTCGAGAAGCGGACGATTTAGTAGTCGTCCATCCCACCGCCGGGCATGGCCGCGACCTTCTCTTCGGGTTTGTCGACGATCACGCACTCGGTCGTCAAGAACAGCGCCGCAATCGACGCCGCGTTCTGCAGGGCCGAGCGAGTCACCTTCGCAGCGTCGATGACGCCGGCCTTGATGAGGTCCTCGTAATCACCGGTCGCCGCGTTGAGTCCTTCGGTCGCCTTCTTCAGATTGCGCACCTTGTCAACGATGACGCCGCCTTCGAGACCCGCGTTGACCGCGATCTGATTGAGTGGTGCTTCGACGGCCTTGGCGACCATGCGCGCACCCGTCGCCTCGTCACCGCTGAGCTTGTCGGCCGCTTCGAGGATTTGAACCTGGCTGCGAAGAAGGGCTACGCCGCCTCCGGG
>JGI20206J14855_1000716_pt1 | contig 10510 bp, 7 predicted proteins | sample NGESurdeep092012_6_FD_14855 | JGI IMG/M metagenome (IMG submission 14855) | reverse complement strand
TTTACTGCAATTAGTAACGTAAAGTCACAGGTCAGGAGACCTGCGCCAGAAAATAATTTCAAATAATCAGACTCTAATAGAGCGTGTGCTTCTCCCTGGGGAGAAGGGTTGGGACGAGGCTTAAAAACGTGCGGGCAAAGAAGGGTAGCAGTCGGTACCGTAGGTCAGACTGCGGTTTTGAGAAATGGGAATTTGTATTATTCCTGCCCGACAGCGTCATTCAGGCGGGTGTTTGTTTGCTGTGTCTCGCGCAAATTAGTAACGAGCAGTCACAGGTCTGGAGACCTGCGCCAGCAGTGGTTGCGTTCAAAATAAATAAAATAATTAAACATAATTATGAATCAACATCAATCCATTCCAAACAAAAAATATTTTTTTATGGTCTGCTTTATTGCAGCCCTTGGAGGATTTCTTTTTGGATTTGATACTGCCGTGATATCAGGCGTCCTCCAATTTGTAGTAAAAGATTTTCATTTTAGTTTATTAATGGAAGGATGGTTTGTAAGCTCTGCATTATTGGGTTGCATTCTGGGTGTGTCCGCTGCAGGAAAACTCAGTGATATGTATGGGCGTAAAAAAATAATGATCTTATCCGCTTCGTTATTTTTTATTTCAGCAATAGGATGTATGCTCGCGGCTAATTCAACGCTTCTAATTTCATTCAGGCTCATTGGTGGTTTGGGAATCGGGGTTGCGTCTATGATATGCCCGTTATATATAGCCGAATTTTCACCTTCAAATTTCAGGGGACGAATGGTTACCTTGTACCAGCTGGCTATCACCATAGGCATTGTCTCTGCTTATTTCACCAATGTGTATTTTGTAAAAGTTTCAACCAATAATTCATTTAGCGGATGGTTGCATTATATAATCACACAGGACGTTTGGCGATCAATGATAGGGATAGGAATGATTCCCGCTTTCATTTTTTTAATCTGTTTATTTTTGGTTCCTGAATCTCCGAGATGGTTATTATTAAAGGGCAGGGAAAAAGAAGCGTTCAAGTATTTGCAAAAAATAAATACTCCTGTTGCAGCGCAAAATGAAATAAACGATATTAAAAAAAATATTAAAGAAGAAAGCGGTAGCATAAAAGAATTGTTTTCACCGGTGTACCGCACCGCTTTGATAATCGGGCTTGCATTGCCTTTCCTTTCGCAGGTATCGGGCATCAATGCCATTATTTATTACGGGCCTTCTATTCTTGATAAAGCAGGTTTTTCTTTGGGAGATGCCTTAGGAGGCCAGGTAACCATTGGAATCGTAAATGTATTATTCACTTTTGTCGCCATTTTTACTGTTGACAAATGGGGCCGCAAACCACTTTTGATCTTAGGAATATCAGGCGCTGTCATTGCCCTTGTGGTAATTGGAATTTTATTCAAAATGAATGTTACGGAAGGCCCGTGGATATTGGTATTTATCTTATTATTCATTGCCTGTTTTGCATTTTCTTTTGGGCCTGTGAGTTGGATCATTATCAGTGAAATTTTTCCAACGGCGGTGAGAGGGCGTGCAATGTCTCTTGCCACATTATCTCTTTGGATTGCCAATTTTTTTGTGGGCCAGTTAACACCTTTGATGTTGAAGAGCGATAGTTGGGGACCGGCCGCTACTTTCTGGACGTTTGCTGTTTTATGTGCCCCGGGTCTATGGCTTACTTGGAAGTTAATTCCTGAAACGAAAGGAAAATCTTTGGAAGAAATAGAACAGATTTGGAAAGGCAGGAAAGTTAAGAATCCTTAAACAACGAAGAATACATCTATTCAATGACAAAGAATGAAAGCAGATTGGAACAAACTCAAATTATTTTAGAATCGAATTTTAAAAATTTAATTTTTATTTGAATTACTAAAACCGCAAACAAATTATTCTCTTTTAATTCATCAACATCATGCGCCAACATTTTAATTTATTTTTTAAACTGCTATTTCCTCATTGCTTTTCTGTTCGTGGGCGGTGGAGGCGCCGCCCACGGCTGGCCACACCGGTTGGTGTCCCCACCAACCGGCGACAATTTGAAGTGCGCCTTTTATTTTTTAAACCTCTATTTTATTTACTCTTTCTAACCTTCACAGTAAACAAAGTTTTTTCTCAAAATCTTAATCAGCAAAAAACCCTTTGGCAAATTGGAAAAGCCGATCACAGTGATGCTGAATTCGCACTTGCTCCTTCTGGATATGCCCATTTTTTAGAAAAAGATTTTGGGTGGGAAGATGGTTATTTTTTAATCGGAAAATCTAATCCCAAAACAGATTGGCCCTATGCCTTGCCCGGGGCGGAAGATAGTTGGGGAGGTTCTTCATCGGGTGCCGGATGGCGCGCCAGTGTGTTGAATATATTGTTTGGTATAGGCAAGCTGCCTTCACACGGCAACTGGACATTAGTGATTGACCTGTTAAATATGAGCCACGAAAAACCTCCTCTGTTTAAGGTAACTATTAATGATAGCTCATGGGAGTTTCAATTACCAAAAGGTTCGGGTGACAGCACTTTAAAAGGTCAGCAAACAAAGGATTCCGGTTACATTATCAAAATACCCATCACGCAGGGCATACTCAAAAAAGGTGGAAATGAAATTAAGCTAACCAGCTTATGGGGATCCTGGCTTGTCTTCGATCAAATACGAATGGAAGGACCCGGAGATGCAATAATAACTAAACCGGAAAACGCTTTTATCCGGGATGTAAAAGCTGCGGATTATGAAATAAAAAATAATGAAAAGCCTGCACAGCCTTTACTGGTGGACGTGCAACATATCTCCGGTAGCCCGCAATTAGAAGTATTGTTGGATGGCAGTAGCATATTTAAAAAGATCATTGAAACTGGTCGTTATATTTTTGAAGCGCCTATGCCGGCTGTAAAGTCTGCAAAAGTAAGTCATTATGAAATAAAAGTTAACGGGCAGGTTGTACGTTCCGGAGTAGTCGAACGTTCGCCAGAAAATTTAATTACTCCTGCCGGCTACGTGAATACGATGATGGGTAGCGCGCATTCACGCTGGATGATAGCGCCTGGTCCGTGGATGCCATTTAGTATGGTAAAAATTAGTCCTGACAACCAGAACGCTGGCTGGCAGGGTGGGTATGATCCTATTTTTGAAAGTGTTGGCGGCTTTAGTCATATTCATGAATGGACAATGTCAGGCCTTTCCACGCTGCCTGTGAATGGACCGCTTATTACAGAGGTTGGTGATCAGACACATCCTGAGGAAGGCTATCGGTCGGGCATTGATAAACAAACCGAAGAAGCACCGTTGGGATATTACAAAGTTCATCTGACGAAATATAATATCACTGCAGAACTCACCGCTACCACTCGTTGCAGCTTTCAGCGTTATACTTTTCCTAAAGAAAAAGTATCAAGGGTTTTGGTTGACTTCGCTACACCGGCAGAATATAGTTATGAATTACAGGATGTGGAAGTTACCAAAGTGAGTGACCACAGGATTGAAGGTTTTAGTAAACAAGAATCTCAGGATGTTTGGGGTAATGGAATTAATCAAAATTATACGATTCATTTTGTGATGGATTTCGATCAGCCTATTTCGCAAGTGGGTTCGTGGATAGACAGCAGCGTTCAAAATGATGTCTCCCAATTAAAGGTAAAAAATGCAAAACATGCAGGAATATTTGTTGAATTCAATACCACTAATGATGCTGTAGTTCAAGTCCGCACAGGAATATCGTATGTCAGCATTGCCAATGCCAATGAAAACCTGCAACAGGAAGTTGTAAAACCTTTTGGATGGAATTTTAATGAAGTAAGGCAATACAATGTAAGCACCTGGAACGATCTTTTAAACCGGGTAAAAATTTCATCTTCCGACGCCCGTGAAAAAATGCGTTTTTATTCCAACATGTATCGCGCATTGTGCAGCCGTAATACCTACAGCGATGTAAACGGGCAATGGATGGATGCAACAAATAATATTGAACAACTAAAAGATAAAGATGCATTGGCTTTGGGATGTGATGCATTTTGGAATACGTTTTGGAATCTGAACCAGTTTTGGAATTTGGTAACTCCTGAATGGTCATCGCGATGGGTAAAATCTCAGTTGGCCATGTATGATGCCAATGGCTGGCTGGCCAAAGGCCCTGCAGGCATGAAATACATTCCGGTGATGGTAGCCGAGCACGAAATCCCGCTTATTATCGGAGCATATCAAATGGGAATAAGAGATTATAATGTTGATAAGGCTTATGAGGCAGTTCGCAAAATGGAAACAACTCCCGCTCAAAAAGTGGGCGAGGGATTTGCTGGTTATCGCGACCTTGAGCCGTTCTTAAAATACAAATATGTTCCTTACGACAAAGGACGTTTCTCCAATACTTTGGAATATGCTTATGACAACTGGACTGTGTCGCAGTTTGCCAAATCGCTGGGTAAGACTGACGATTATCATTTATTTTCAGAAAGGGGATCGTGGTGGAAAAATGCGATTGACAAAGAATCAGGCTATGCCCGCTTACGAAAATCTGATGGGACCTGGATGCAGAATTTCGATCCTTTTCGCTCCGGCGCTAACAGTCAATATGTGGAAGGAAATGCTTGGCAACTGACTTATTTTGTTCCTCAGAACGTTCCTGCATTAATCAAATGGATTGGTAAAGATCGTTTTGTAAGCAGGTTGAAATGGGGTTTTGAGCAAAGCTATAAAGGGCGCTTTAATGCGCCGGGAGAGCAGTATTGGGAATTTCCGGTTGACCAGGGAAATGAACAATCTATGCAGTTTGCTTTTTTATTTAATTATGCAGGCTACCCCTGGCTTACGCAAAAATGGAGCCGCGGAGTTTTAGACAGGTATTATGGTTATGGTCTATCCAATGCCTATCTCGGCGACGAAGACCAGGGCCAGATGAGTGCCTGGTTCCTAATGGCGGCCATAGGATTATTTCAAACTGATGGAGGGTGTAGTGTGAATCCGGTTTATGAAATTGCCAGCCCTCTTTATAAAGAGGTAACGATTGATTTGGGAAAACGTTTTGGAAGAGGCCAAACCTTCACTATTAAAGCAAATAATGTTTCAAGAAAAAATATGTATATCCAAAGCGCCTCACTTAATGGCAGAACTTTGAGTTCCAGCATCTTTCCGGCAAGTGAATTATTAAAAGGAGGAGAATTGATATTGGAAATGGGGCCAAAGCCGAATGAGAAATGGGGATTGATTCATCCTAAAAATTAAATATCATTTTTAAGAATTATCACTTTAGACGTTTGAAAAAAGACAGATAAAATAAATAAGGATTATCTTTTGGATAATCCTTATCATTCCGGAGGTCCCGAGCGGATTCGTTATTATCGCCTTTCGCTCTGATTATCAATGATTTAATTTTTTTAGTCTATTTTTTAGTCTATCTAACACTCTTTGACTTCCCTAAATCTTACTCAACTTTATTTCAATTGACCTGACATTACAAAGATAATAATTTTATAGGTTTTACTTGTAAAGAATTTGATCTATTCCACACAAAAAAACGGTTCTTTTACACTGTTTACATGTAATGCTCATGCCTGCATCAACTGCCTTACCTCGCTGCCTAAAAAATATACCCTTGATCTTATTTTTACCTTTTTCAATTTGCCGTGTTTTATCCACTCATAAATGGTCGGTTTGGTGATTTTAAAAATAGAACAGATTTCCTGCATTTTAAATAGCGGTTTTTCAGTAAGACCAGGAGTCTCCACTAAAGAGGTAAATGCCGGCTGTTCCTTTTTATTTTTGGACACTTCCTCTCTAATGATTTGCCTGATTTGAGCCCAGAATTCTTCCGGCTCAAATGGGATTAAAATTGGTACTGATACATTCTTTTCCATACAAATAATTTTAATTTTCACTATCCCTTTAAAAAACGGTACGATTGAACCTACTTATTTACTTTAATATTTCTTGATCTGCCCAAAAGTTTCTTTTTTAGCAGCCCACTACCAGATGAAGCATGGCTGTCTTTTTCTGTTTCGTTAATTTCTGTATTAGACGTTTGTTTCCTTTTTGCCTGCATCTGTTTTTCCAGCCAACGGTTTTGTAAAAACCGATATGCTTCATCTACTGATATGCCTGGTTGGCCTTCAAAAACATAAAACCGCTGGCTTACTTCCGATTTATTTTTTAATGGGCTGATATTCCCAAAAATTTCCTGGTAAGGAATACCAGCCCAATATTTTAGTTTAAGTCCTACCGAAACAACTTTACCATCTTCAGATTTTTCTAATTCAGAAAGGTCTTCTATTACCGATTCAACTTTCTGTTCTTTTTCCCAGCTTGCCTTATCTTCCAAATTCAATTGCTTTTTTGTAACAAAATCGAAAGCACTTTTCCAATCTATTTCTGACATTGATTTTTCCAGGCTTATAATATTAATGCCATTAATGGCAGCATCAATTAAAGGCATCTCCTTTTGAAGAATAGCATCATAATAGAGCAGAACATACATGCCTTTGCTAACTTCCTTTTCAAAGAATAGTTGAAAGCTTAGCTTGTCTTTAGCCCTCTCCATTTTTTGCGAAAGGATAAAATTTTCAGGCTTAAAACTAATTCGCTTTAACAATGAATAGCCTGCATTTTCAAAACCCAAAGATTGCAATTGCCCCACTAAAGCTGAAATATTCTCAATATTCATGATGCTATTTTTAAAATAAAAAAATGGGTTTAGGGTTACTGTTAAGATACCGCCAAACCTTTTTTACTACGTTCTCTTTTCTTAGGTAAAAGCGTTTTATCATTTTTCTTTTCTACCTTTTCCTTCTCTGGTTTAACTTCCTGTTTCAACTCTTTTTTTTTATCATTTCCCATTTCTTCTTTCATTGCCATGCTCGCTTCGGTTTTACGGACAGATTGATATGTCTCTACTGATTCTTTTGTCACCAACTTCATATTAGAATCATATAGATTAACCTTTTTGAATTGAGGATCGGCTTCAATAAACATTTTATGGCTGCTCCCATCTTTTTCAATAGTAACAGATTGTACATTTCCTTTTTGAAGTGATTGCATTAAAGCCTTTTCCTTATCTGGTTCTTTCAAATCCGTTATGGGGAATTTCTCAACTACTGCCTTCAAATCAAAGCCATACTTTTCATGAAATTGTTTTATTTCAAAATTGTTGTTCTTGCCTTTATTTTCAAAATCAAGTTGTATCCAGGCTTTGTATGGCTGGCCTTCTTTTGTTACAAGCTCTTTATGTACCGAACGGCCATCCAATAAGTTAAAGGCTTCCTTTGCTGTAACTCCTTTGCCTTTATTTAAATAAAAAGTTTGCTCAACCTTTTCGCCTTTGCTTTTTTCAAGCGAAGCATGATAGTTATTAAAGAAGTACATGTCCGAAGTATCAGACTTGCGGAAATTCATTGTCACTTCAAAAGGCTTTTTATTAAGCTCTGCCTTGTAATGCAATTGAAAATCCTCCTTGCCTTCATTAAGGTTTTTCTCTAAATCTGTTTTCAGATTTTCACCAAAGCCCATGTATTTGAGGTTGTCACTCAAATACTGAAAATTTTCTTTGTTCATAATGTTTGTTTTTAATTGTGAATTAAATATTGATAGTTGATTTGTATTTTTTGCCAAATAAGCTGTTGTGATATCGGACATTTCTTTGCCATAAGGAATTTGCTTTATAAAATCATGTATTGAGTTAGCATAGATTATTTTATAATCATCATACTCACTAATATTATTTCCAGAAAACTCTATTGCTTCTTCTTTGTATTTAAAAAAATACACATCTCCTTTATCTAAAAAATAGTTGATGTTATTATAAGCCAGCCAATTCCTGTTAAATGAAAGTTCAAATTGTGCCTTCTCAAATAAACTGGCGGATATAACATGCCCCTCGTCCATTCCTTTTATTTTTTTTACAGGATAAAATTCCTTTGCTTCTTTGTAAGCTTCTTCCGCAGTAAGTAATTTTTTCCCGTTTGGGACAATCTGTAACTCGAACTGGTAATTTCTTTTCAAACTTTCTGCATCTGGAATAAATTCCCTGTAATTATTCTCCGGCCAGTATTTGAACATCAGTAATTGTGATACTTCTCTACCGATTCCTCCAGCTTCAAACAATGAATTCAAGTCCCTGTTTCCCGATTCAATGATTTTAGTATCCTCATTTGTTATTGCTTTTCCTGAGATGTAATATTCATTATATGAATCATCAGCTTTAACCATCCTTGCTTCCAATTCCGCTGTGTCAATTTCTTTTATCAAAACTTTTGGAATTACTATAGATTGCATTGTCAATCCGTAACCTGCAAGCATGACTTTGTTTTCAGTCGTTTTAAATTGCAAGACATACAACAAAGAATCATCGTCAATTTTATTACTTTGAATTACGGTAAAATTTTTATAACCAGCATTAATGTTACTATTCACTTCATTAGTAATTGAATCGAAACCAAGTTTCTTCAGTTGCTTTATAAGTTGTATGTTATAGTTAAGTGGCATTGATTTTATTTTAAATCTGGCAACGGTATTGCTTTCAAAATATCTTTGTTGTTCAGCTTCATCATCAAATGCCTGCCTCCATTCTTTTCCATTATCTGTATGGCCAAATACTTTGCATCAGGAATGGTAAATTTCTCTAACGCAACTACCAATGTATTTTTTTGATAAGCCTTCACCTGTTTATTATTGCCTGCCACATACAAAGGCTTCAATTCGTTTTCCTGGATCGCCGTTCTTTTGCTTTTCTTTTTATCGCGGATATAAAAGCGCAGAAAATCTATGTCATAATCAATCGGGCTTTGATTGTCTAATTCCAATTGATAAAAGATGGTGTTTCCTTTAATGTATATGCCGTAAACCCTTACCAGCATATCCCATTTACGGGTAGAAATACCATGTATAGTTTTTGGATTATCTAAAATGCTGTTTGCATAAGTAGCCAGTGAAGCGGAAGATTGAACAGGCAGGTTATAAACGAATAATGAAGGTTTATTTTCAAAATTCACTTCAAAATTGTAGATGCTGCCATCGCTGGTTAAAACGGTCAGATTAGTTTCCGGAAAATCCTTTCCGGCTGCCTTTACCATTAAAATATTATCTGCTTCCTTCACCTGTTGTACCAGAATATCACTGGTTCCCCTGTCCACATGTTTGATGGTAAAAGGAAAAATAAGACTGGTTGTTTTATTAGTGGTAATGCTTAATGAAGGGGTTTGCGAAAAACAAGAAACAAACAAACCAATCGCACCAACCAAACAAAGAAATTGTTTCATGATAGTATATTTTAATGATTAAAAATTATTTGAGTAAAACTTTATATCCTGCTTTCACGGTAACTTTTACAAGCTTCGTTTTCTTTGATAAAAGTGTTTTTACTGCATCAATCCCGGCAGTTGTGGCTTGCGCTTTGACTGAAGGATCCAGTGATGATACCTCCATCATTTGAGTAGCATTATTTAAACTTTCTTTTGCCACATCCCGTGTGACAGCGCCTGGAATATAAATGCCCGGAAGCCCATCCATATCATAAACCTGGAGCTTTACCGGGAATAAAGAATGGCCCACTCTTATCGAACTAATTTCCACCTGGAGCCTTTCGTCATTTAAAGAAACTGTTCCAAAAACAAAATTGTCTTTGGGTATGATATTTCCGTCCACGGAAATGTCATTTAGTAAACGAAGTTTGATTATTGAGCCGCTTATGAGTGTTTGATTTTCATGCACGACAGCTTCAATGGCATTTTGTTCTTTGAAATTATTCTCATCTTCCAATCCAAAAAAACCATTACTATCAATTTGTTGTTTAACAGATTTATCAAGCAAACTAACAGAAGGAACAATTGGTTCTTTATTTACCGGAAAAATATTCTCATTGTTTTTTATGTTTTTTCCCTGCAGTTTTTCCTTTACTCTTTCAGGATGCTGGATGTCGAGAATCTTATCCATCATACCACTTAACTGATTCATTTCCGGGTCAGCTTCTGCACTGTCTTTTTTATTTATATTCCGCATGAAATGATCCAATCGTTCCGCATCTTCATCATTTACTGAAGAAGTAGCCTCAGAAGATTTTATTTCATTGGTATTATTTTTTATATCCGGTGTATTCAGTTGCTCATTCAATTGCGCCAGTTTCTGATATACTTTTTCTTCATTCGGGTCTTTATAATCTTCTCCCGGCAAGGGGTTATATGTGGAATTTGGAGATGCAGGTGTGAGATGAAGAAAGGAAGTGTCTTTATTGCCTTCCGCTTTTAATGGATTATTATTTATTTCTTTTCCCAGTTTTATTGAATCCTCATCGGCCTGTTCATAAAAGCTAAGCTTGTTTTCAGATTTATCATCTTTTAAATGTGCATTGGGCAACTGCAGATTGAGGCCTGCAGGTGTAACCGGCATTTGCGTTTTGTTCCCTGGTCCCCCTCCCAGCACCCAGAATGCCAGGGTAATAAAAGGAAGAACCAGTGCCGGAAGTAACAGCAACATTTTTCTTTTGCGTAAAAAAGCCGGGGAAAGAATTTTACTTTCTGTTTGTTTGTTGTTCATAATATAGGTTTTCTAAATAATTAA
>JGI20206J14855_1000714_pt1 | contig 10511 bp, 10 predicted proteins | sample NGESurdeep092012_6_FD_14855 | JGI IMG/M metagenome (IMG submission 14855) | reverse complement strand
CTTTCCTGCTCTGCCACAACCACCGTGTCACTGGGCATCCCGTCGTCGCCCAATAGATCGATGACGCACATCTCCGCGAGCCTCGGTACCGCCACGTCTGCTATCGCTCGCATTGTCTGACCCGGGTCAAGCGAGCGGTCGAAGATGCCGCCGGCAGCCACCAGCAACTCCCGCGCCTCAACAGCCCTACGACGCTTGCTCCATCCCGTCCTCAGCACCGACCTTCACCCCGGTTCCAAAGCATCCCCCACTCCCAAGGTAGAGCAACCCGAATCGCCATAGCCCGCCACCCGTCTGCCGTGCCACCGAGTTACCGCTGCCGCGAGCCGTACGCCAATGCCCGAGCCCACACAGGCCTCGCTCACATCGGTCTGGTTGCTCGCTCCACACGCTCGCCACGGTCAGTCAGGCACCATTCGTTCGGAGCACCCTTCGACTGCGCATGATCGACGTTTTCGATCAGGTGCAGTCGCTCAAGGCGCGAGAGCAGCTTCGAGATTTGGCCTTGGTCGGCGATGCCAGCTCCATCTGCCACTTCACGGTTGCTGGCGCCCGGATGCTCCCTGATCGCCGTAAGTACGCGCACCGTCCTGTAGGTCAAGCGCATGTCGAGCCCCGCCATCGGGTCCTTTCCCACCCCTGGATCGGACTTGCCACGCCGTCGGACCTCGGGCGGTTGACGGGATAGTTCGCGACTTGCGGCTCGCACACCCAGATACGGGAGCACGATCATGCTCATGAGCGAGCCATGCAGTCCGATGTAGGGCTTTGGGCTGCGTTCGAGCAAACGCGTGTGGATGACTGCGAAGACCGCACCTATTACGCCTTCCGCCGTAACGCTAGGTGGCTCACGCCTAACGGTGGCAGCAGTGCGGCCTCTGTCGATGATCTTGCGCAGCTGCACGAGCACCCGCGCCCGCTCCTCGAGCACTCGAGGACCGCCGCCAAGCGCGTCGACGACACACAGCCGAGCGAGCTCGGGCTCCTCATCGATGAACACGAGCAGCGCGGCAAGCCCCGCGCGCACGCTCTCTCGCCACGAAGACTCCTGCTCGAATGCTTCTATGACCCTCGCTCTCATCTGCTCGAGGGTCCGCTCGAACACCGCCAGGAAGCAGTCCTCGCGATCGACGAACAGGTCATAGAACGTCTTGCGAGACACTTTTGCTCGGCTGATCACCTGCGCGACCGTGAGGCGTGCGTAGCCATTCTCCTCGATCGCCTCGACGGCTGCGCTCAGCATCCTGGCGCGTTGGATCTCGGTTACGTGACCACGCGGCAGTCCGTCGTCTTCGGGGCGCAACGCCCGCGCATTAGAGCGCGTCTGATTGATTGAAGCCATGTTTCCCTACCTGGTCGGTGCTGTTCAACGTTGACCCGAGCCCACGTCCCACGGGCGCGGCACTCGGTCGCAAGCGCGACGCCCTCCGCACACCCTGCCTCGGCCGTACGTCACACACAGAGGTTCACGGGTTCGACCGCTCAAGTCGAGCCGTGTCTCCTACTCCCTCGCTGGTTGCCCCCACTATCGCGAAACGCCAGTCACACCGCCAATCCTGCCCATCGGGCTTTGCGCGGCGACTCTGACGATCTTCACCGCCGCCTGCAACCAGACCACAGCACAGCCATACAAAACCCGCAATCGTGGGCTTCGACCTCGCTTGAAATGTCTCTGACCAGAGTTGTTGACTGTGGTCAGTTGCAAGGACGCAAGTGTCCAAGCCCATCTGAGACGAGCATTCGGGCGAGCCGCAGCCGTCGCTGCGGCGCTGAAAGAAGCCCACCGAGAGGATCTGCAACGCAAGCCACGGGATGCAGGCTTCCATCTGCGAGGTTCTATGCGTGGTCGTTGGCCACGGACCATACGAAATCCTCCTCGCCGAGCCACTCCATCTCGCGGCGGCGCTCGCGGGAGACAGCGGTTAGCAAGACCAATCGTGAACCGATATCCGATACAAGACGTGTCGGCGCAAAGGATCCCCATCTTCCAGTTCTGGGTGATCGAAGTCATCCGCCGTATCGTGGGTCATCCCAATCCGCTCCATAACCGCCTGAGACCGCAGGTTCGCAGTGCTGGCGAACGACACGATCTCACCGAAGCGGGCGTCTTCAAACCCGAACGCGAGTGATGCTTGAGCGGCCTCGGTCGCATAACCCTGATCCCAAGCGGATCGCGTTAGGCGCCAGCCAATCTCGACTGCCGGGGTGAAGTGCGCCTCGAACGAGGGCACGTCCAGGCCTGTAAAGCCCACGAACTCGCCGGTCGCTCGTAGCTCCAGCGCCCAGAGCCCGTAGCCACACTGATCAAATCCAGTCTCGATCCTGGCGATCAGACGATTGCTATCGACCTCGGTGAGGCGAGTAGGAAAGTACTCCATGACATACGGATCGGCATTCAGCTCGGCAAAGGGCTCGCGGTCGGCCTCGCGCCAACGGCGCAGCCGCAGCCGCGCGGTGCTGAGCTCGTTTTCAGTCGGCATCGCACAACGTCTATAGCGCGTGACCCGAAAAGCGCATATCTACAGACCTTTTTAAGAGGGTGAGCGACGGGATTCGAACCCGCGACCGCCGAGACCACAACATGATAGATGGGGTGTCGCTTAGTTCTAGGCGCCCGTTCTTATTGGGTTTTTGTGTGGCTGAGTGCGTATGAGTTTGCCTCAGTTTGTTCCGCAAATTGTTCCGCACCCCCTAGCGCACGCTCGGGGACGGCTTTAGAATTTGTGCATGTCCAAGCGGGTGTATGGCACCGGTCACCTCTACACCTCACGCGGGGCGTGGTACGGGCGCTGGCGGACCGCCGACGGGAAGAACCTGAACCGTAAGGTGGGTTCGATGCGTGGGCCTGGGCATCCTGACGGTCTGACGGCTCCGCAGGCCGAGCGCCGGCTGCGACAGATGCAGCATGAGGAGGAGCTCGCCCCCCGGTTGGCGCGCGGACCCGATGTCCCGACCGTGGACGAGGTGGCCAAGTCGTTGCGCCAGCGCCTGCGGGTGCGCGGCCTCAGGCCGTCATCGCTTGAGAGCTACGAGTCGATCCAACGCATGCACGTATCGCCTCTGCTCGGGTCGCGACCGGTTACTGCGATCGATACCGATGACATCGAAGCTTTCTCGGCCGCTCTGCTCAAAAAGGGGTTGGCGGCGAAGACTGTTCGCAACATGTTGGGGTTCCTGCACCAGGTCTTCGAGCACGCGATCGCTCTGAAGTTGATCCGGGACAATCCTGTGCGTCACGCCGAGAAGCCCGGCGGCAAGAAATCAGGTGCCAACCAGGACATCCGGTTCTTGACCGTGAGCCAGCTTGAAGCGGTGATACGCGAGATCCCCGATGAGATCGTGATCCGCAAGGCGAAACCGACCCGCAAAGGACGCGATGGTCCCTCTCCCCCACCGTCGCCCGATGTGCTTGGCCCTGTGTTGAGGGTGATCGTCCTCACGGCGGCGATGACGGGCTTGCGGATGTCGGAGTTGCGCGGTCTTCGCTGGCGAGACATCGACTGGGCAGCCCAACGAATCCGAGTGCGCAACACCTATGTTCGACGCGAGCACGACGCAGAGGGGAAGTCCGAGCTCTCAACGAAGCGCTCGGTCCCGATGACGACGCTTCTCGCGGGCCTACTCGATGGCTGGTCTAAGCGGACCGTCTTCAACGGCGATCTCGATCTCGTATTCGCTCACCCGCAGACCCGGAAACCCTTGGATCGTTCGAAGGTGCTCAAGCGCTTCAAGGCCGCCTGCAGGGACGCGAACGTGCCCGTGATCCGCTTCCACGACCTCCGCCACACTTTCGGTACGCGCCTCGCGGCGAGCGGCGTTCCGCTACGAACCATTCAAGAGTTCATGGGCCACGCCGACACCAAGACAACCCAAATCTACGTGCATTACGCGCGCTCCGAGCACGAGATTCAGCTCGTCGACGACGCGTTCGCACCCGAAGCAGAACACACCACTTTCGAGGATTCGCCCGGGACAGGATCAGGTCCCCCACCCCCACCCCCGAACTGAAGACCCGTGTCAAGAGGCGACGGTGGTCCCAAGGCAACTGCCACCGCCTAGTATGTGCAGGTGGGACAGGTTTTGATAGGATGGTGGGGTGAAGACCTTGCACCTGGACCCCAATACCCCCGACCAGACCGCACGGGTGACCGAGGAGATCGACCGGTTGCTCGGCGAGGGCAAGAGCATCACCGTGACCGTCGCCGAAGAGCAAGAGCTGCTCTCCCCCCAACAAGCCGCCGAGCGTCTCGGGTTCTCTCGCCAGCACGTCGTGCGGCTCATCAACGCCGGCGAGATCAAGGCACGAAAGCTCCCAAGCTCGAGCTACTGGCAGATCCCGCTCGGGTCGATGCTCGACTTCGAGCAGCGCCGCGAACACGCACGAGAGATCTCAGACGCGTTCTCACGCGAACTGGACAAGCTGGGCGCGCCGCTTGAGTGACGCCACCCGGCCGCCCCGCGCCGTCCTCGACACAGACGTCATCTACTCGCGCGTACTGCACGAGCTCATCGGACGACTCGCATACCAAGAGCGGCTACTCACGCTGATCTGGAGCGACGAGCTCCTCAGCGAGGCCCGGCGAACACTCATAACAGGCAAGCCGGTGTCACAGCAAGTCGCCGAGCGCTGGGTGAACTACATGCGCCAAGCGTTCCCCGACCAGCGCATCCGGATCGACCAGTTGCCCGCCGACGTGGACCTCGCCACACTGACCGCCGACCCGGGCGATCATCACGTTTGCGCACTCGCCATTGCCGGCCACGCAGACCTGCTCCTAACCTTCGATCAGGGATACATCAGTGAGTCCCTCGCCGAGCGTGGTATCCGGGTCCTCACACCCGACGCATTTCTCGACACGACCCTCCAGGACAACCCCGACGCGATCATCGGCGCGATCCAAGCCCAAGCCGAAGCCTGGGGCGGCGGTCGGTCCATCGATGAGTTGCTTGACGCGATCCAGCGTGCTGGTGCGGCGGTGTTCGCCAGCAACGCTCGTCGCCTCATAAACATGTGACGCATCGCCGAATCCGCACCACTCTAGTCGCAAAGCAGGCTCGCGACACTCTCCCTGACTCAACCGCTTCTCGTCCAACGCGCGGTTGTCGATGCGCCAAACCGATCGACCTACTTGTCGTCCGGGGGCGTCTGCAACGTGCCCATCTACGCGCTCTCTTTCACGCAAAAGCGAGCGCAGCCCGATGAGCCGCTCGACGAACGCGATGACATTGGCAGCGGCGCCAAAATCCCGGATACGGGTATTCTTAGTCACCAGGCGAGCGTGAGAGCTTCGTGGATATGCGAACGACCCGCGCCGTTAGACAGTCGCGGTCGAACGAAGGGTGGTCCAAACGAAATGTGGTGGCACGAGGCCGGATTCGCGACCACATGACCGTTCCGTCCGCCATTCTCAGCGCCGTCGCCAATGAAGCAGGCGGGTGTGTCGTTCTGGTTGTGGGAGCTGGCGCATCCTTTGAGGCACCCACGAACCTGCCGTTGTCGCGCGCATGTGCAGCCGAGGCGTTTAGGCAGCTCGTGGCTAACGGAGTCCTTTCCGGTGATAGCTGCACAAATCCCGGCGATCTCACCTGCGTCGCTGATGCCGTGGTAGAAGCAACGGGGAATCAGCGCGCGCTCGTCGAGTGCTTGCCGATAGCGAGCTTTCGTTCGGCGGAGCCCAATGAGGGATACTTAATGGCCGCTTGTCTCCTGCGCGAGCGCGCAATCGGATCCGTCATGACGTTGAACTTTGACCTCGGCATGTCGGCAGCCTTGGTGCAACTCGGGGCCAGAGACGACGTTGGCGTTGTCTCTGGCCCAGACGAGCATCACCGGCTCGGCCTTGTGAACCTGATCTACTTGCATCGCAACGTCAACTCACCACCTGATGCTTGGATCTTGCGCAGCAGCGCTCTGAATGACGACTGGCATGACAGATGGGAGGAAGTCATCGCAACCCGCGTCATGGCCGCTCCGGTGACGGTGTTCGCAGGCTTGGGAAGCGCGGCTGCGGTCCTGTCGGAAACGATAAGCCGTATACGGAAAGCCATCCCCGATGGTACGCAAGCTTTTCAGGTCGACCCCGGGAAACGTGAGGACTCTGAATTTTTCGCTGATCTTGAGTTGCCCGACGAGGCTTATCTCGAGATGGGTTGGTGCTTCTTCGCGAGACAACTCGGCGCTCGTCTCCTTGAGGAGCACCGCCACGAACTCGGCGTGGCATGTCGCACGCTTATCAGCGAATCTGACTGGCAGGATGCAGATCCGAGCGGGCTATGCGAGAGACTCTCCAACCTCGGTCTTATCGGCCTCGGTGAATTGCGGGCACGATGGATGCTGGACCCCTCGCCATATGCTCCCCGTCACATCGTCGATGTCGCACTCGTTGCGGATCTACTTCTCGCTGTTGGATTGGTAGAGAATGCCGCAGGCGTCCAAGCGATCTTTGACACCGATGGAATCGTCGAGCTGCGGCGAGGAAACGAAATCGTCGCATCCATCGCCGTGGCCTCCGGTAGAGGCACTAAGCGATGGGCTGCCATGGAAGCAGAGTTCGGCCGACACGTACACCGTCGCCGTCGGCGCATCGAGTCGGTGAGGACCGGATTGGTGAGCGCTGTCGAGGGTCCCAAGCCAGTTAGCGTCGCACCTCCAATCAGCATAGTGCTTGACAAACAGGCCACAAACATGGCGCTGGCCAGTGAACCGGCCAACGTCGCACCGCCGACCAGCATCGTTGACGGAGAGACACCGCTGCGCTTGGTTAGCGTCGAGGAACTTCGGGCCGCTCCCTGCCTCGCTCAGGAGATCGCCGCCTAGTGTCAGCGGCTGGGCTCACATCGACCGATCTCATCGCCGCAGCGTCGGAGATTCTTGAGAACAGTGGCTACGTGCGCATCGATGCAACGACGCTAGGATCAGCGATCTCCGACGCGCGTGTGTATGAGGATCCTTACAGCGTTGTGACGTTGATTGTGTGCGAGACGTGGCCCGAGTTGGAGTCGCGATGGACCAACGCACAAGGCGGCCTCGTCGAGCTGATGTCCGCTCACATGAGCAGCGACGATCCCAAGGCATGGGAGGGATATCTGGTGTTGTTGACTCCGGGCTTGACCGCTGGGAGCGAGGACACGCAAACCGTTTCGTCGATCCGCTACGACATCTCGCGAGTCCGCAAGCTCGTGGCCACCGGCAACGAGCTGAAGCAAATCAGCGATGTCGAGCGGACCCTGCTGCCCCTGCTGCCCCTGCAGCCCCTGCAGACCACCGGTGACGCAGGATCCGTTCTGGACCTCCTGCCCGAGCTGCTGGCGGGAGGCGAGCAAATCGAGGAGCCTGCCGTCAGGGCAGTCATCGACGCATTCATTGCGCAGAAACCACTGGTTGAGGCTCTAGACATGTACCGGTCGCGGGCATGAGGCTCACACGCCTGTCCCTGAGCGGGTTTCGAGGTTTTCCCATACCCCAGTCGTTCGATCTCGACGCCGACGCCGTAGTGGTTGTCGGTGTCAACGGCCAGGGAAAGACATCGCTATTCGACGGCGTACTGTGGGGGGTGACAGGCAATATCCCGCGTCTAGGTGAAGACGACCGGCTCGTATCCATGTACTCGCCGTCGGGTGAAGCCAGAGTTGAAGTAGAACTGCGGTCGGGCTCGGGTGAGCCTCTTACGATTACCCGCAGCTTTGACGGCGAGAAGCCGAGACTGCGGCTTGAGCATTCCGGCCAGGTAAGCGTCGACGACGCGGCGCGCGTGAAGATCATAGAGGTTCTTTGGCCAGAGGCCGCGTTTGCGCCCGACGGTCTGGCGGCACTAACCTCAGCCCTAACTCGAAGCGTGTACCTCCAACAGGATCTTGTCCGCGAGTTCATCGAAGCGGATAATGACCAACAAAGATTTGAAGCGGTCTCTGAGATCGTTGGTGCAGGTCGTGTCACGGAGCTGAGTCTCGCCCTGGAGCGAGCCAAGACAGCCTGGAGCCGGGCAACCAATACCCGTGCAAAAGATCTGGAAGGCGCCGAACGCCAGCTCAATACATTCCAGGGCCAACTGTCGTCACTCACACGGCAGACTCAGGTTGACGCTGAACTTGAGCCTACTTGGAATGCATGGTGGCAACGCACAACCGAGCTCACACAGTCGCCGTTGACGTCGCCACCAGCGCAGTCCTCAGAGGCGCCCCACGCTCTGGACAATGCAGTCAAGCTGATCGATGCACAGCGTCGCAGCTTGGAGCGCCGGGTGGAACTGGTGGACGAATTGCTCGATGAGCTCGAGAATGAGACTGGGCAACACGACCCGGTGGCGGACACTGCTGGGCTGAAGCAGGCTGTCGCCAATGCGGCGGCCGAACTAGAGTCGGCACGTAAGGCGCTTGAGCAAGTCCAGGGTGAGGCTGCGGCCCAGCGTCGTCTGCAACTCGAACTCGGAGAAGCGCAGGCCGAGCTCCGGACGTTTGCTGAGCTTGCGTTGCGTCACCTTGGAGCAACGTGTCCTGTTTGCGCTCAGGAGTACGACGAGGTAGCCACTCGGCGACGACTCGAGGCGCTTGTAAACGAGGGCGTTGACGCTTCCGCGCGCCCTGGCAACGAGCCTCAAGCCGCTCGTGTCTCCGCCCTCGCCGCAACCCTCGAGAATTGCGAGATGGCTCACTCCGGTGCCATCGCGGCGCTTCATGACGCCGAATTGAGCGAACGTGAGCGAGCGCGGCGAACACACGAGCGTGGCCGCCGGATAAGCGAGCTAGATTTGGGGCCAACCGACCAACCCGAGCTGACGTTGCGGGTCCAAAAGGCGTTGGGAGACACGCGCAAGCGGCTTGGGGAACTTGACCAGCATCGAGCCGACGGAGAGCAGTTGGCTCTAGCTATTACACGCATAAGTGAAGCAGCGCGACGGCGAGAACTTGAACAACAGGTCGAGCGTCTCAGCGCCGAGACGGCAAAGCTAAAGGAGATGGTTAACTCGCGCGAACTGACAGGTGCCTTGGCTGGCACCATGCTTGATGGGCTGCGAAGCGCCGCCTCTGACGTTGTTGCTGCACAGCTTGAGAAACTCGACCCATTGCTACAACGAATATATGCGACTGCTGATCCGCATCCATCATTTCGCGTCGTCCGGCTGCTGACCAAGATCGCACGCGGTCGTGGACGCCTGAACGCTGCAGTCTTTGATCCGCATGCAGAACTCAGCTCTGAGTCTCCAGAGACAGTGCTGTCAAGTTCTCAGATGAACGCTCTCGCGGTATCCCTATTCCTCGCTCTCAACTTTGCTGTATCGACACTTCCGATGCAAGCAGTAATGCTCGATGATCCGCTCCAAAGCCTCGATGACGTCAACCTGCTCGGACTCATCGATCTGCTCCGGCGCTCAAAGGACCAACGACAGCTCCTGGTCTCGACGCACGATCTACGTTTCGGTCGCCTGCTGGCACGCAAGCTGCGGCCAGTCAGTGACAGCCAGCGCACGCGTGTGATTGAGCTCAGCACATGGGGTCCGGACGGTCCGATTGTCGACCAGTACGATGGCCCGCGGGATTCAGAGTTCTTGCGCATCGCGGCGTAGGCTCGGATTCTTTGCTTTATACAACGGCCCATTAGGTACGTCTAGCGGCTACTTCCGGAGGAGCACGGAACTTGGTCGAGTTCGCAAGGGATGGCCTCGCGGAGCAAGGCTCAATTCTCGGGACGTGTCGCCTCCGCCAGCTCCTTCTCCAGACGCCATCCACGTCTCGCAAGCTCGGTAGCTGCCTCGGTCCTCATCTGGGCTCCTTGTCGGATTCGAGCGGCTTGCGAAATTACGTCGCGAAGCTCCTCACTGTGCCGCTCAGCCCACGACGCCCCTCTAGCAGCCATGTTTCCTCCCAGATGCGCTGGTAGATTCTTAGCGAGTCTCCGATCACCCTCGCCGAGAAGATACTGGTCTTTCGTATCTAGATAGACCGACAGTCGAGAGATAAATGACGGATCCTCCCTAGCGCGTTGTGCCAGCGCCACGTAGGGCTGTAGCCGCGCCGCCTCGCGAGTTGCAACCGCAGACGCACCGTATGGCTTCAGGCGCGATGGGGCCAGTTCATAAATTGCCTGCTCTAGCATCCGCAGCCGAGCGACGGGGGTGTTATTCATCGCGCTACGAACATCCAGATGATCGGGCACAACGATTAGGTCGCTACGGTCGGCCATCTGAAACAGGCGCTGGCGGTTGTCGGTAGCGCTAGTTTCAACGGCCGCAAACCAATCCCCGGGAAGCTGTATGACGATATCCGGACCCCCATCGAAACCCACCATGACATCATCAATGCCGCGTTCCCGAAGGACTGCGACGACCCGCTCTTCAAAAGCGCGCTCGTCCGCGTTCTGAGGCCGACGCACGACCGGCGGGCGTAGCACCGCCTCGCCGACCGGCAAACCTACGGCCCCGGTAAACGTGCGGGATTCAATCGCTGCGCCGTTAATTAGAGCATTTGTCACATCGGCTCCCTTGAATGATGCACCGAGGAGCAATGCACGCTCA
>JGI20206J14855_1000713_pt1 | contig 10527 bp, 7 predicted proteins | sample NGESurdeep092012_6_FD_14855 | JGI IMG/M metagenome (IMG submission 14855) | reverse complement strand
CGCCGGTACGTCCTCGTAGAGCGTGGGCCGCACGTACAGGCCGCCGCTCAGCGCGGGGTCGTCGGCTTGTACACCGCCCACCACCAGACGTAATTCCTCCTGAGCCGCGATATCTATGTAGCTCATTACCTTTTCGAACTGCGCGCGGTGCACGATGGAACCAATATCAGTCGATTCGTCGGCGGGCGGTCCCGAGCGCAAGGTCGCCATGCGACTCGCGAGTCGCTCCACGAACTCTTTACGTAGCGACTGGTGCACGAGAAGGCGCGAGGTCGATCCACAGGATTGGCCCTGCCAGGTGAAGTTCATACCGCGAAGTGCACCATCGNTCGCGCGATCAATATCCGCGTCGGGAAAGACCACGATCGGATTCTTCCCACCGAGCTCGAGCGTGACCGTCTTCACGACATTCGACGCCGCCCGGGCCTGAATTGAACGACCAATCTGGGCTGAACCCGTAAAGGCAATTCGTCGCACCATGGGGTGGCTCACCAACGCGTCACCGACGTCACTGCCCAACCCCGTCACGATGTTGAGCACGCCGGGCGGGAAGATCCCCTGGGCCAGTTCACCGAGACGCAGCGCAGAGATTGACGTGTGTTCGGAAGGCTTCAGCACGACGGCGTTACCCGCGATCAACGGAGCGCCAATCTTTCCGGCGGCAAACATGAGGGGGTGGTTGAAGGGAATGATCCGCCCAACTACCCCAAAGGGATGACGGAGGGTGTAGTTGAGTCGTCCGTGATCCCCAGGGATTGTGTCGCCTCGCTGCTCGAAGACGACACCGGCGAAGTACCGAAGGAGACGGGCCGCGTTGAAGGCGTCCTTGCGCATCTCACGTATAGGACTGCCATTGTCGGTGACGTCAAGCATCGCGAGTTCCGCGGCGTGCTCGAGGATGACCGCGGCAAGCTTTTCGAGACTCGCCGCCCGCTCGAGCGGTGGCGTTGACCACCACGCCGGAAACGCGGCGGCGGCGGCGTGGACTGCGTCGTCAACGTCGTCGGGCCCACCCTTAGGAAAACGCGCGAAAAGCTGCCCATTCGATGGGTTCACGGCCTCGAGCGTGGCGCCGTTGCGGGCGTCGCGGAACTCCCCACCGATCAGCATTCGATAGTGGCGTACGTCGCTGATTTCACTCATAGCTTCCCTTTAACGACAATGCAGTATGCGGCGCGTCGACAGCAATCTCTATTTTTAGCATCGAGAACACATGGCCCCGATGCTCCACGAAGTAGCCCTCGCTCCGGGTGGCCCACGAGTTCATTCACCTTACGACGTTCCCCGCCCGACGGACCGCGAAGCACGAGGCGCGCGTTGATTCCGTCGCGCCCACTCCACTGCCACACAAAAGCAGCAACGGTTACTCGCCGTCCTGGCACATCAAAATGCGGGTCTCGGCGTAACGTGGCCGCCGTCAAATCAAAAAACTCGAACGGTCCCGACGTCGCCCCGCTCGATCTTTACGCCCTCACGGCATGCCCACTTCCGGACCCCGGAATCACTAAGTTCGCGACGGGGAGACCCGTGGCTGGAGCAAACGAAGGTCGCCTCTTTCGATCGGTGTCAACCAGCCGCACCATAATCTGTCATGACATTCGGAGCAATGTGTCTCGAATTGTGGAACGATGGAGCGCATGACACAAGATAATCCGGTCGAACGAACGTCGGAATCCGACGTTACCGACGCGACGCCCATTACGAGGGCCATCACCGGCCAGGGGGCCAAGGAAGTAAATCGCGCGGTCGACGTCCAGGTCATCGCGCGCGCCGCCAACATCCTTGGCACGCTGGGGGACTCACCCGACGGACTAAGTCTGGCCCAAATTGCCCGAGTGACGAAGTTGTCGCGGTCGACGGTCCACCGGATTGTGGTCGCCCTCTGCAAACAGGACTACGTTCGTTCGACGGACTCGGGCTATCAGTTGGGACCGACCCTCCTGCGCCTCGCCGAAGCCAGTCGTTCGAACTTCGAGTTCGACGTAAACCCTTTTCTCGTAGAACTGAGTCGTGAACTACGAGAGACCGTCGACCTCTCACAGTTGACCGGCCAGTCGGTGACATTCGTGAACCAGGTCATCGCCATGCGTCGGCTACGCGCCGTCTCGGGAATTGGCATATCGTTTCCGCTGTACTGCACCGCTCCCGGCAAGGCCATCCTCGCCGCACTGGGTCCGGCCGCGACAAAGAGGCTCCTGCCCGAACGATTCGAGCGGTTCACACCGTCAACGCAACCCGATCTGACCTCACTAGAGATCGAGCTCGACGAGGTACGCCGCACGGGTATTGCGTACGACCGCGAGGAGCACACGCTTGGAATTTGCGCCATCGGTATGGCGCTGCAGGCATCCAACCAAAATTGGTTCGCGGTGTCGGTGCCACTCCCTGCTCAGCGGTTCTACGGCCAGGAGAGCCGGCTGGCGACGGCGCTCACCGCTTCGCTTGACGCAATTATCAAGGCGCAACTGGAAAATTAGTCAGCCGATCCAACTGGTGGAGAGTGGAGTACGGCGGAGAACGCCGCATCTCTTCTTGGGTCCGGCGGACGTTATGACGAGCTAGAAGGCAGCCAGCCTTCCTCCTCGATCTCGAGTTGTAATGACGAACGGTCCGCCGTGCGCAACGCCCACGTTGACGTGCTCAGGAGTCCGATCACGAGTACTGCACCACCGCAGGCGCTCAGCAACCACCAATCCGAGCGAGTGGCGCCCGTGAAGCTTTGGGCCAAGGTTGACCGTCTGAATCCTGCGGCGAGGGCTGACCCGACGATGCCCACGCCCAGTACCTGACCGATCTGTCTGCTCGTCGACGCCACCGCCGACGCGACCCCGGCCTGACTCGCCGGCATTCCCGACACGGCGGTATTCGTGATGGGGGCGTTCACCATGCCGAAACCAACGCCGAAGATGACGTACGCAACAAACAGCCGAGTGAAGGACGTGGTGGGCGACAGCGTGGTGAGCATGAAACTTCCAAAGCCCATAGCGATCCCCGCCACCACGAGCGACGGTCGCGCTCCGAAACGTGCCACGACCCGACCCGAGAGGGAGGCGAAGAGCGCCATCGCCCCAGCCATCGGCAAGGTGTCAACTCCCGCGCCCAGGGCCGAGAGGTTCCGAACGTCTTGTAGGTACAGCGTGTTCAAGAAGAAGAACCCGGCGAAGGCGAAGTACGCGGAAATGGCGATCAACGTCGCGCCCGAGAAAGGAACGCTCCTGAAGAAGCGCAGATCTATCAGCGCCTCGTGTCGTTGGAGTTCGTACGGGATAAAAGCGACCAGGCCAACACCGGCCACCGCGAACAAGCCAAGGATCTCGCCCGAGCTCCAGCCGCGCCCAGGTCCTTCGATGACCGCGTAGGTGGTACTCGCGAGAATGATGGTGATGATGAACTGTCCCACGGGGTCGAGCCTTCGGGGCTGCGGTGCCTTCGACTCGGTGATGTACATCGCGCTCAGCACGATCCCGACGACACCGATCGGAATGTTCACCCAGAAGACCGCCTGCCACCCAACGCTGTGCACGAGCAGCCCACCCAGGATCGGACCCATGGCCAACGCGATCCCGACGACGGCACTCCACAGTCCGATGGCCCGAGCTCTCTCTCGATCGTCGTCGAAGGTGTTGCGAATGATGGACATAGCGACAGGGTTCAGCATCGATCCCCCGATTCCCTGCAACATTCGAAAGAACACGAGGTAACCAAGGCTGGGGGCCAGGCTGCAGGCCAGTGAACCCAAGGCGAAGAGAGAGAGTCCCATGATGAAAACCTTGCGCCGACCAATCCGGTCCGCCATCGAGCCCGAGAGCATGAGCAGACTGGCGAGGACCAGGGTGTAACCGTCGACCACCCACTTCAGACCCGAAATTGACGTGTGGAAGTCCCGCGCGATGGAAGGCAGAGCCACGTTGACGATCGTGTTGTCGATAAAGACGACGAAGACGCTCGTACAACAGATCGCGAGTATGCCAAAACGGCGTCGACGTGACATGGTTCAGGACATCAACGACGCTGAAGGGCGTGCCCTATTCGACGGCGGTTTCTTGATCTCCGAGAGCGTTCGGGTGTCTCGCACTCGTGACGAAGATTCGAGAGTCCGCGTACGGGCGTCGGCGCTTGAGACATCAACGTTGACATGAGGTAGACACCGCTAGAGGTTATCGTCCCCGTGCCGTGTTCTTGACAACCGCGTCCTGCGGCGAGAGAGGCTAGAGCCGAAGTGTCGAACCCCGCTCGAAGACTGAAGCGATGATCCGACGTGCTTGGCCGATAGCAATCATGGTCACGATCCTCCGCTCGCTAGCCGTTTGTACTCTCTCCGGCGAGCGTGCAGGATCGGCTCGGTATATCCCGATGGTTGCGATGTCCCAAACAACACCAAGTCACATGCTGCTTTAAAGGCAATACCGTCAAAATCTGGCGCCATCGGCGTATAGTTCGGATCGCCTTCATTTTGTTCGTCGACCTTGGCCGCCATGCGCCTCATTGTCGCCATAACCTGCTCGCGATCAACGACGCCGTGACGAAGCCAGTTGGCGATGTGTTGTGAGGAGATTCGACACGTCGCACGATCCTCCATCAGTGCGACGTCATGAATATCGGGCACTTTCGAACAACCAATTCCCTGATCAATCCAGCGAACCGCGTATCCCAAAATACCCTGCGCGTTGTTCTCCAACTCCTTCGCGACGTCAGCTTCGCTCAACGACGTCGTCGCGAGTGGAATATTCAACATCTCGTCAATAATCCGTCGGCGACGGCTGGCCAATTGGTCTTGACGTTCACGCACGTCGACTCGGTGATAGTGCGTCGCGTGCAACGTGGCGGCCGTCGGAGAGGGCACCCAAGCGCAGTTGGCGCCCGCGAGCGGATGAGCAATTTTTTCGGCCAACATCTTTGCCATAAGGTCGGGAGCCGCCCACATGCCCTTGCCAATCTGAGCGTGATCTCGAAATCCATACGCCAAACCGATATCGACGTTTCGATCCTCGTACGCGTCGAACCACTGTTGATCTCTCATCTCACCCTTTGGCACCATGGCCCCGGCCTCCATCGAGGTATGAATCTCATCACCCGTTCGATCGAGGAATCCAGTATTGATGAAGGCAATGCGCGAAGGAGCAGCACTGACGCACTGTCCAAGGTTGAGGCTGGTACGACGCTCCTCGTCCATGAGGCCGATCTTTATGGTCTCGCGAGGAAGGCCGAGGGCGTCTTCGACGTGCCCGAACACGTCACTGGCGAACGCGACTTCGGCGGAACCGTGCATCTTTGGCTTGACGACGTAAATCGACTGGTGACGCGAGTTCTGATCGTTCGCTGGTCGTCGAAGGTTGTGCGTCGCGGCGAGGACTGTAATCATGGCGTCAAGGAGGCCCTCAGGGACCTCGTTGCCGTCCCCATCGAGCACTGCATCGGTCGTCATCAAGTGACCGACGTTGCGTATGAGAAGTAGTGCCCGTCCGGGAAGCATGAGCGAAGAGCCGTCGGGCGACGTGAACGTTCGATCCATTGCTAAACGTCTCGTGAAAGTGTTACCGTCCTTCGTCAGCGTCTCGGTGAGGTCGCCCTTCATGAGACCAAGCCAGTTTCGATACACGACAATCTTGTCGGCGGCGTCAACCGCGGCGACGGAATCTTCACAGTCGACGATGACGGTCACGGCCGACTCAAGGACGACATCTGCAACACCCGCCAGGTCAGTGCGACCAACTTGGTGTGATCGATCAACAATGAATTCGATGTGCAATCCATGGTGGCGAAGCAGAATCGCCGATGGCGTCGCTGCCTCTCCTTGGAAACCCACGAAAGAAGCTGGATCGCCGAGAAAACTGGTCCCACCACCTACCAGATCAACGTGGAGGGCGCCGTCCACCACCGTGTACGCCGTGACATCGCGGTGCGAGCCGACGCTGAGCGGGACGACGTCGTCTAAAAAGTCACGGACCCACGCAATAACCCGATCACCTCGCGCCGGATCGTAGGGTCCAGGAGTCGCAAGATCGCCCAGCGCATCGGTGCCGTAAAGCGCGTCGTAGAGCGAGCCCCAACGAGCGTTAGCAGCGTTGAGGGCGTAGCGGGCATTCGTGACGGGAACGATGAGTTGCGGGCCTGCGATCATCGCAATTTCAGCGTCGACACCAACGACGCTGATCTCAGTGTCCGGACACTCCGGTTCAAGGTAACCAACGTGCTCCAGGAAGGCTTGATATTCCGCGACGTGCCAAGGAGAATCACGATGTTCGCGATGCCAGGTGTCAATCTCGGCTTGCAGCTTGTCGCGCCGAGTCAAAAGTTCGCGGTTACGACCACTCATATCATGGAGCAAGCTTGAGAGGCCCCGCCAAAAACGATCCTCATCAACGCCAGAACCGGGAAGTGCCTCGTCCGTCACGAACTGATAAAAGTCCGCGTCGATCTGCATTCCTTCAATTGATACCCGGTCTCGCAATTGGATCCTCCTTCAGTACTCGCCTGAGCCGCGCTCGAGCAAATGGTCAGTCGTGGACACGAAATTCGATGGACAAACGGTCCAACGGTGTTCGCGCAGGTCATCACCCTAGCAACGCCGCCGGAGCACCTGAACTCGAGTATCAGAGTTGCTCATCGTTTCCCTTGGCGGAGGAGGATTCTCGTATCAACTTAACTTGAGCGAACACACCAGGACACCGTTGGCGCGATTGCCGAGTTCTACCTTGGCTCCAGCGTCCGCGACACTCTCTCGGCAGGCTGAATTTCACCAGACGACACTGATTCCAGCTTGTCAATGCCGAGTGAACGCCAGGCATTCATACTCGTGGTCACTCAAACGTGGAGCCGCTCTCCATTTTGATGGTTCGAGTGAGTTCAACATTCTCGAGCAATCGACGATCGTGCGTTGTCACGAGCAACGTCCCACCGAAGTCGTTCAACGCATCTTCAAGCTGTTCAATCGCTGGGAGGTCTAAGTGGTTGGTGGGCTCATCGAGAATGAGAAAGTTCACGCCTTGCGCCTGGAAAATTGCGAGTTCGGCTCGTGTTCGCTCCCCGGGCGATAGGAGCCGTACGGTTCGAGTGACGTGCGCGGCGCTGAGCCCAAATTTCGCCAGAAGCGACCGGGTCTCGGACAAGGTAAGAGCACAGCGATCGCTCACGTAGCTCACCAAGTCGTGATCACCCTGCAGGGTGCGACGGTCCTGATCAAGTACGCCAACCACGACGCCCGGTCCCAGCCATCGGTTGCCACTCGTGACGTCGAGCGTCCCGAGCATGGTCTGGATCAGCGTCGACTTTCCGGCTCCGTTACCTCCCGTCAGCGCAATGCGGTCACCCCACGAGATCTCCAAATTGATCGGTCCCAAGCGAAACGTCGCACGGTCGACGACCACGTCACTCATCCTCGCGACGACGTCCCCGGCACGTTTCGCTTCGTCGATCGTGAATCGTAGATCCCAACCTTCGAAGGGCTTCTCCACCACTTCAAGATTTTCGAGCGCGCGTTCGCTCTGGCGGGCCTTGTGGGCCTGCTTCTCGGTTCGGTTGATGCGAAAATCGCGCTGCGCCTTGTCATGGTCGGGAGGATTCTTTATCTCCTTGCGCACGCCGTCAATCGACCACTGGCGTTGACGCTGCGCTCGGTGCGCGAGTTGTTCCTTCTGGCGTTGGTACTCGTCGAACGCTGCACGAGCGAGGCGAAGGGCGTTCAGTCGCTCGGCGTGGTAACCGGACCAGCCGCCGCCGTACTCCGTCGCCGTGTGGTGATGTTCGTCGATCTCGAGGATTGCGGTCACCGTACGTTCCAAGAATGCTCGGTCGTGCGAAACGATGACGGTCCCGCCCTCGCGTTGGCGGACCCACTCTTCCAGACGGGCAAGCCCGGCGAAGTCGAGGTCGTTCGTGGGTTCGTCCAGTAGCACGATGTCGAAGCGTGAAAGTTCGATCGCCGCGAGCGCGACTTTGGCCTCTTGACCGCCGGACAAGGTCGAGGCATTCCAGTCCACCGTCGACGCCACGCCGAGTTCGCCCAGCACCGTTTCGAGACGGGCGTCAAAACTACTCGCGCCGAGGGACTCGAAGCGGGTGAGCGCGAGGTCGTAGCGGAGCTCCGCACCACGAGTGCTCGACGCCAGGGCGTTGGCCGCCGCGACGAGCTCTGATTCCGCCAGCGTGACGCCCGTCCGACGAGACAGTGCGCCACGAACGGTTTCGTCCGCGCGGCGGTCATGTTCTTGGGCCAGGTAGCCAACCGTCGCACTTGGCGGGTCGACGGTCACGGTTCCTCTGTCGGGGGTCAGGTCACCCGCGAGCAGTTGGAGCAACGTGGACTTACCGACGCCGTTGGGCCCGATGACCCCCACGCACCGACGGGGTCCAACGGTGAGTGACACGTCAAGAAGGACGGTTCGCCCACCGCGATCATGCGTCAGCGTGCGCGCGGCAAGAATCGCGGAGGTGGCGTGCAATGAGTTCGAAAAGTGCGATAGCGGCATCTGAAATCTCCAAGAACGAGGGACAAGTTCAATCGAGAAACTTCAGGAATTAACGCACGTTGGAATGGTAGCGCAGTGACTCACGGGTCGACGGGGCCCGTCCGGCTTGGCCTGCGTTCGACGCGCCGTCAGGAGAGCATCGGCGACCTCCTTCCCGTAACGTCTACGTCGAGGGGGTTCGAAGGACACTCATGGAATGGTCAACGTCAGGCACCCGACAGAACGAGCAGAACAACGACATTGCCAACGCCGATGCCAAAGAGCACGTCGCCAAGGAGATGGCCATTCGACTTCGCGATGCGGACGTCGTTGGCGTGGGCAGTGGGTCCACGAGCCTCTTGACGCTCTACGCACTGGTGGACCTCGCAGCCGAGCGCGGACTGCGGTTCACGGCGATCACGACGTCGTTGGAGATGGAGATCACCTGCCACCAATTGAACGTCGAGACGTCAAGCCTGCTGCAACGGCGACCCGATTGGTCGTTTGACGGCGCGGATGAAATTGACGGTGCGCTCAACATGATCAAGGGGCGTGGTGGCGCCATGCTCCGCGAGCGACTAGTCATGAGCAGTTCACCCGAGCGCTACGTCGTCGTCGACAGATCCAAAATCGTCGCTCGACTCGGCGAGAACGCCTCGGTGCCCCTCGAGATAGTCCCCGAGTCGCTCAACCTTGTTCGCTCACTGCTCCTTGATACCTACGCGATCGAGCGCCTTGAACTTCGGCCGGCGGTGCCAAAGGACGGTCCGGTGATCACCGAGAAGGGCAATCTCATACTCGACGTCAAGTTCGCGGACGTCCAACCAGCACTCGATTCGACGTTGCGGTCGATCCCCGGCGTCGTCGCCACCGGTCTGTTCATCGGCTTCAACCCAAAGGTCATCAGCGCTTAAGGACAGCACGCCTGGTCGCCACGTCGTTGCGAAACGCGACGTCACGTCGAGGTGTCTGACTACCGTGGTTCGACCACGGGCCTACGAAAGTAGTGGACGATCGCGGACGTGCGACTGCCGACGTACCAGGGGAAGAATCCGGCGACCGACGTAATTAGCACGGCCATGAAGAGTTCTCAACCCTCAGTTGGAAGTTCCTCCAACGCGCTGCCAAGTTGGCGCCAACCTTTCTTGGCGATGGGAATGTAGATCTGCTGGTACTCGTAGCGCTTGGTTTCACCGTAACGCAGAAGGGACCTTCGGGCGTTGGAGAGTGAATGTCAACGCGAAGCGACGAGTCCATCCGGTGGCAGACTTGTCCGTGATCGTCGGGCGTCGTCGAATACTGTTGGCAATAATTGGTCACTCCGACGACGACGTTTCTTGGTGCCACGTTGTCGCCTGGACGCAAGTACGAAGTTGACCTACAACGCACGATCCGACGATGAAGAGGAGGCAGAAGTGACGGAGAGCTCGTTCTCGCACATCGACGCCGCCGGCAAGCTGCGGATGGTCGACGTCACGAACAAACGTCCGACCAAGCGCCAGGCGATGGCTCGCTGTCTGGTCGTTACCGCTGCGGACGTCGACGCACTCGAGCCCTGGACCGACGGTATCGACCCCTTGCACGCCGCACGAGTGGCGGGCGTGCACGCCGCGAAGAGGACGTCGGATCTCATCCCCCTGTGCCACTCCCTCAACCTCAACGACGTCGACGTCCAACTCCACGCGTACGCCGGTGGGATCGAAGTCACCGCGACGGTGAGCGCTACGCAACGAACCGGCGTGGAGATGGAAGCACTGGTCGCCTGCGCTTTCGCCGCCCTCAGCATCATGGACTCGCTGCAGACGACCGATCCGAATGCCCGGATCGACGACCTCGTTCTCCTAAAGAAGGAGGGCGGGAAGTCGGGAACCTGGGGGCGTCTCGTGGAGAATCCAAACACTTGACACTGTTCGGATACTCGCAGCGAGTTCATCGTGGGCCGAGAGTCAACGCGGCTGGCCGTTACACGACGGTTTCAGCGCACCGCGCCCTCACGCAGGCCACCGTTAGCATGGTCTGCAGTGGCCGACTCTGAATCCCCGATCGCGACGGCGAGCTTCGACGCCGGATCCGCCCAACC
>JGI20206J14855_1000703_pt1 | contig 10669 bp, 7 predicted proteins | sample NGESurdeep092012_6_FD_14855 | JGI IMG/M metagenome (IMG submission 14855) | reverse complement strand
GATCGCTGAGATGGATGGCCGCCCATCCTTCCGCAAGGAAGGTGGACAGAACCCCGCTTATAGGTCGACTCATCATCCAACCACCTATTCGAAAGTCCAGCCGTGTTACACCTGCCCTACCGCGAACTGCCGACCGCGGAACCCGGCACACCCGATACGCGTTCGCCGCTGCGCTACCTGATCTGGATCGCCGCGCAACAGAAGCTCCTCTTGACCTTCAACGCGATCTTTGGCATCGGCTGGATGGTGAGCCAGGCCCTCATCTGGGCCGCCGTCGGCGCCGCCATCGACCACGGCGTCATCCCTAAGAACGAAGGTGAACTGTTCGTATGGGTTGGTGTCGTGATGGCACTCGGCCTCTTCCAGGCGATCTGCGGCGCATTACGACACCAACTGGCCGTGACCAACTGGATGAACGCCTCGTACAAGACCGTCCAGATCATTGGCCACCACGTCTCGAAGACCGGCACCGCCGTCACCGACGAGATCCCCTCCGGCGACGTCGTCAATACGGTGGCCTCGGACGCCATGCGTATCGGCGGCGCCTACGACGTCTTGGCGCGCTTCATGGGCGCGATTGCCGCGTGGATCGTCGTCTCGATAATCCTCATCTCGTCGTCAGTCGAATTGGGTCTGATCGTCCTCATCGGCGTGCCGGTCCTGGCGTCGCTCACGACACCGCTGATGAAGCCCTTGCACGCGACCCAAGCCGCTCAGCGCGAGGCGGCCGGACGTCTGGCGGCGTTGGGCTCGGACACCGTGGCCGGACTGCGCATCCTTCGCGGCGTCGGCGGCGAGGAGGTCTTTCTCAACAACTACAAACGACAGAGCAACATCGTGCGACTCGCGGGAAATCGCATCGCCGCGCCCCAGGCCGGGTTGGAGTCGGGCCAGGTGTTGCTGCCCGCGATTCTGACGGGCATCGTGACGTATCTCGGCGCCCAAGACGTCATGCACGGCACGTTGGCACCCGGGCAGCTCGTCGCGTTCTTCGGCTACGCGACGTTCCTCACGACACCGCTGCGTACGGCGATTGAGTACGTGATTGCCACGACGCGCGCCTACGTCGGCGCGGGCCGCGTGCTTCGCATCTTGAACATCGATCCGTTGGTGGTCGAACCGGCGTCGCCACTGCACTGGCCCGCGCAAATCGATTCACTCGATGACCACGTGAGTGGCGTCTCGCTTCGTCGTGGGCAACTGGCTGCCTTCGTGACTGAAACGCCGGCCGAGGCATCGCTGCTCGCCGATCGACTCGGACGATTCGTCCCCGACGTCGCGGGAGTGATGATCAACGGGACCCCGTTGGGCCTGTTTGCGGTGAGCGACACCCGTCGCAACATCGTGGTGAGCGAGATCGAACCACGCCTCTTCTCCGGTGAACTGCGTTACGAACTCGTCCCCCACGGCGACATCTCCGACGGCAACATTATGCCCGCACTCGAAGCGACGAGTTCACTCGACATCCTCGACGCCCTCGAAGACGGCCTCGACACGCTCGTCGAAGAGCGCGGTCGAAGCTTCTCCGGCGGCCAGCGTCAACGCCTGAGCCTGGTACGCGCGATACTCACCAACGCCGAGGTACTGATCCTCGTCGAGCCCACCTCGGCGGTCGACACGCACACCGAGGGAAGGATCGCGGCCCGCCTGCGTGAGGTCCGCGGTGACCACACGACGCTGGTGGCGACGACCAGTCCACTGTTGCTCGAGAGGATGGACGTGGTGTACGTCATCATCAATGGTCGCGCCGTCGAACACGGGACGCACGACGAACTCGTCGCCACGTCATCGGCCTATCGCCAGATCGTGTTGCGCGAGGACGCCTGATGCAATTGCCCGTCGCCGATACCGCCGCCGTCCGCCTCTACGCCAAGAGGCTGATCGGTCAACACCGCTCGAAACTGGCGCGGATGCTCTCGCTCTACGCGCTCGCGGCCTTCATGGCGCTCATCCCGGCCTACATCATCGGCGAGATCACGAACTTCGCCGCCGATCACCAGCTGACGACCCATCGCATCACGCTGTACGTCGGGATCTTGTTCTTCTCGTCGATCTTCTACGCCGGGCTCTCGTTTCTCGCGCGACGTCGCAGCTACTTGTTGGGCGAGACCGTCTTCGCGCAACTTCGTGAGGAGTTCTTGGAGAGCGTGCTCGCCCTGCCCTTGGTCGAGGTCGAACGCGCCGGCACCGGCGACCTGCTCAGTCGAACGACGAACGACATCGAGGCATTGTCGCGCACCGTGCGCTTCGCCATGCCCGAATGGCTCGTCGCGATCGTCCAGGCCCTGTTGACGCTCATCGCGATGACCTTCGTCAGTCCCCTCGCGACGGTCGCCAGTCTCGTGTCGCTGCCGTTCCTATTTTTCTCGACGCGCTACTACCTCCACTACGCCACGCCCGGCTACCGACGCGAACGAATCAGTTACGCCACCATGTCCGGATCAGTCTCCGAGACTGCCGAGGGCGCACGCACCGTCGACGCGCACCGACTCGGGAAACGTCAGGGCCAGCGCATCGACACAAACATTCGCGAATCCTTTTACTCCGAGATGTACACGCTTCTCATGCGTATGGTCTGGTTCCCCACGATCGAAAGTGCCTTCGCGCTCGCCGTCGCCACGACGCTCGCCTGGAGCGGGTGGCTGGCATTGCACCACGACATCACCATTGGCGCTGCGACCACGGTCACGCTCTACGTCGTGCAGATCAATGACCCGATCGACCGCATCGTGTCGTGGCTTGACGAACTCCAGGTCGGCCAGACGTCCTTGGCGCGCCTGATCGGCGTGTCGGTCGTGCGCGACGATCGCCCGACCGAGGGCGTCGAACCGATCAACGAAACCATCACGATGAACGAGGTACGCTACGCGTACCGCCCGGGCCACGACGTCCTGAACGGGCTGTCACTGACGATCCGCCCGGGTGAGCGACTGGCGATCGTCGGTCCCTCGGGCGCCGGTAAGTCCACCATCGGTCGTTTGCTCGCCGGCATTGACGCGCCACGGAGCGGCTCGGTGATGGTGGGCGACGTGGCGCTGGCGAGCATGCCGTTGCCGATGCTGCGACGACACGTGGCTCTCGTGACCCAAGAGCACCACATCTTCATCGGCACGGTGCGCGAGAACCTCGCGCTCGCCAAGCCCGAGGCCGCCGACGACGAGATCGTTCGGGCCCTGGACGCGGTCGACGCACTCGAATGGGTACAGACGCTGCCCGATGGGATTCTNACCGAACTTGGCANCACCGGCTACCAGGTCTCCCCCGCCCAGGCCCAGCAGTTGGCGCTCGCTCGACTCGTCTTGAGCGACCCGCACACGCTCGTNCTCGACGAGGCGACCGCCATGTTGGACCCGCGAGCGGCACGGCATCTNGAGCGTTCCCTCGTCGCGGTTCTGCGNGGGCGNACNGTCGTGGCGATCGCGCACCGTCTCCACACGGCCCACGACGCNGATCGGGTCTGCGTGGTGATCGACGGGAAGATCGCCGAGTTNGGAACGCACGATGANCTCGTNGCGCTCAATGGAGAGTACGCGTCNCTTTGGAGCTCCTGGCGGAACGAGCAGCCCGACCCGTCGTAGGATTTCTAGGGCATGGTGACTCCACTTCTTCGCGGCGCCGAGATCGACGCCTGCGTCCACCGCATCACTTTGGCCCGAGCCGAGCCAAAGTACGCGCACCGCACTCCGGTCACCCCCGAAATCGAACGACGACGTGACGAAGCGGAGCGCCATCGCAACAGCGTGCTCGAGCGATTGATCGCGTTGCACCCGGACGCCGTCACGGCGACCGGGCATCAACACACCGAAGATCTGATTGCGAACGGCGTCGAACTGATCCTCAACGCCCGACTCGCCGACGTCGGGGCGCGGCGAACTATCACCTCCCAAGCCTTCGTGCGCGTCGGTCGCGTCGACGACCGCTTCACGTACGCGCCGTTGGTGATCAAGAACCACGAGGTGACCGAGGGGGCCACCACCCGACAACTCCACGAGGGTTCACTCGAGCGACTGGTTCCGAGCGATGTCGTCGTGCGCGAGGGACTCGGACTGCGCTCAACGGCCACGGTTCGACGCGACGTTTTGTTGCTCGACGGAGCCACACGAATCCTCCAGGCCTTCGCCGCCGCAGACCCGTCCACGCGCGGCGCCCTGGTCGATCGCAACTATCGACTGTGGTGGCTGGACCTCGCCAGTCCGACGTATTCGCGTAGCAACCTCAACGCCTATGACGGGTTCTATCGCGAGCGCGTCGACGCGCTGAGCGCTCTCGATGAGTGGTTCGATGTCGGCGGTGAGTTCCCGACCTCACCGTATTGGCACCGTGAATGTTTGACCTGTGAGTTCTCCGAACACTGCCAGGACGAACTCGAAGCGATCGACGACGTCTCCTTGACGCGGTTCACGTCGCTCGATCAACAGTTTGCGCTGCGCGACCACGGCGTGCACACGCGAAGCGAATTGGCGCACCTCGATCCCGCTCGGGCCCGGTCAGCGCGCGCCAAGCCCCTCGCTCCCGGCCCGCTCGTCTCGGTGGAAGTCCGACTCGGACGAAAGTTCGACCGCCTCGATGAACTGATTTATCGAGCGAGGTCGCACGTTCGTGAGAGCGCGCTTCGCATCCTCGATCCGTCGCTCATGGGTTGCCCGACCGCCGACGTCGAAGTCGACGTTGACATGGAGAGTTATGACGACGCCACGTATCTCTGGGGGGCGTACGTCACGCTGAACCAATCGGTCGACGGCGTCACCGAGGGTTATACGACCTTCGTGGAATGGGGCGAACTCACTCGCGATTCCGAAGCACGTAACTTCGCGACGTTCTGGGAGTGGTTGACCGATCTCCGAGCGAAATGTGCGACGCAGGGTCGAACGTTCGCGGCGTACTGTTTCTGGGCCCAGGCCGAAGACGGCGCCATGAATCGCGCCGTCGCCGCGTCGCTCGATGGCGGGCCCACGGTGGGCGACCTTGATGCGTTCCGCCAACTGAGGCCCCCCGTGTGGATCGACCTCCACGACCTCGCGAAAGNGCAGATTCAAACCGAGGGGCAGCTGGGGCTCAAACAACTCGCGGCCGCGGCCGGTTTCCACTGGCGCGACGTGAATCCGAGCGGTGAGGCATCGATGCTCTGGTACGAAGTGGCGACACGCGGCGGCGATGCCGAGGCGACGATTTCGCGTCAACGCATCCTCGAGTACAACGAAGACGATTGTCGTGCGACGAAGTCACTTCGCGACTGGCTCAACGGCCCAGCGAAGTCATTGGCTCATCGCGACGACCCGCTGTAGCGTCTCGCCCGCTCATTAGCATTGGTCGGTGACCTCGGCGACACCAGAATCCGTTCGCGAGGCCACGTTTACGTTCAGCGCCCGGTTCTTGGGTGTGATCAACGCGGCGCTCTCCCTGACGTCGTCCGTGCTTCTCGCGGTCGGACTCAGTTACTTTGCCGACCGACGCGCGTCATCGGGAATTTGGCTCTTGCTCGGCGTGCTCGGTATCCGGTGGGTGCTTTCTACGTCGCTCACGCAGTGGGGCTGGCGCGCCGGCGCGACACTGCGCGCGCGTTGGCGCGCCGCGCTCGTGCATCATCTGACCCGACCGCAACCGGAGCGCGCACGGGGACGGGGTGATCTCGCGCTCGCCATCGATCAGGCGTCAGATCGACCGATGCTCGACCTGCTCGAGACGAGCGCGACTGTCGCCCTCGCGGGCCTCGCGGTGCTGTTCTGGGCTGGCGGTTGGCTGGCGACGTTGATCACGGTTGCGTTGTTGCTCGTCGCCGTACCGCTCTATCGACGAGCCGGCCAACGAAGTGAGGTGACCGCGCTTGACTACCAGCAGCGCCGGGCGGTTCTGGAGAGCCGCCAACTCGAGCTGTTGCACCACACGACCGAACTTCGCGCCCTGGGCGCCGTTGAGTACGGTGCCAATGAGATCTCTGCGATATCGGACTCCGAACACGCCATCGCAATTCGTGCGATTCGCGTCGCGCTCGAGTCTTCGCTCGTCACTGAGTTCTTGAGCGGTGTCAGCATCGGACTCGTCGCGATGGTCGTCGGTTTCGCACTTCTGGGTGGACGGATCTCCCTCGAGCACGCGCTCATCGCCGTCCTGGTTACCGCTGAGATCTTCACGCACGTTCGGCGCTATGGCATCGAGTTCCATCGTCGCGAGGACTCCGTGCGTTCGCTCGTCCTGCTGGACGGCACCGAACGCGTGACTGGCGCCGTCGCCACGCGATTACTCGTCGCGACCGATGTGGTGACCGAGGCGAACGCCCGTCCGATCAACCTCACTCTGGAATCGGGCCAATCGCTCTTGGTGACTGGTCCGTCGGGCTCGGGCAAGACGACGCTGCTGGACACGCTCATCGGATGGCGCGACGCGAGTTCTGGCACGGTCGCGCGCGCCGATGCGCGCACGGGACACGTGAGCGTAGAAAGTGCGTTGCTCTCGGGCACGTTGCGCGACAACCTCACGCTCGGTCAGCCAATCCCGGACCTCGACGTGCTCGCGTGTCTTTCTTCGTTGGGTCTTACCGGTCCGCGCTTCGAGAATCTCGACTCCGAGTTGCTCGCCGACGGCAAAGGAATCAGCACCGGGGAGAAGGTGCGCCTCGTGTTGGCCCGAGCACTCCTCGCCCAACCCGATCTGCTGGTCCTGGACGACGTGGCGGGCGTCCTCGACGAAGGCGGTCGACGGCTCGTGCGCGGCGTGCTCGACGCGCTCCCTTCACTCGGCGTGGTCGAAGCGACGGTCGACACGCCGCTCTTCGCGATCGTGACCAATCGGATCGAACTGACGACGTGAGCAACGACGTCCGACGGCTGCGTCGCTGGCTCCGACGGGCTCAACCTCCTCGTGGCACACTTCTTCGCGCCCTCGCGGCCGGAGTGGTCGCGTCATTGGTGAACGTCGCATTGTTGGTCGGCGCGGTGGGACTTTTGGTGGAGAGCGCGACGCGCCCGGGACTGCGCACGGTCCTGGGTGCCCTGATCGTCATCGAGCTCTTCGCTTTCCTTCGCTCGCCTCTTCGATTCATCGAACGTCTCAGCGCCCACCGATTGGGCTTCGCCGCGGTGACGCGCTGGCGCCGATGGCTCGTTCTCACGGTCGGTGACTTCAGTTTTTCGCGGTGGCGTTCGTTCGCCGCGGGCGATCTCTTAGAGCGATCACTGCGCGACACTGACCAACTACAGGATCTGTGGCTTCGCTGCGTGATTCCTCTCGTCACCTCGGGCGTAGTGATGCTGGTGGGAGACCTCGCGATCGGTCTCATGGCGCCGCACGGGAAGTGGTGGTCGTACGCCGGGGACCTCCTCGCGCTCCAACTACTCGGATTCGCCGCGCTCGTCGCCAACGTCGGACCGTTACTGCGTCGTGATCGGGTCCTTCGACGAGCGCGCGCGCAGTATCGGGCGCAACTCGTCGAACTGAGCGCCGCCACGCCGGAACTGGCGTTGCTGGGTCGAATTGACTTCGCCCAGAGCCGTGCCGTGGCCTGCGTCGATCGCTTGGGTCGCGCCGAATCGGCACTCACGAGCCGGCACAATCTCTCAAACGCCGTCGCGCCGGCCGTAACGGGCCTCGCGCTCGGTGCGCTGGTGGTACGACCGCACAGCGCCCCGCTCTGGATCGTCGTCGCCGCGCTACTCGTCTTTTCCACGTTGGAGTCGCTCGGCGTGGTGCGCGACGCGCTCGACAGCGCTGTTGCCGTGAGCGCCGCGGCCGAACGATTAGAAGAGCTCGACGCGACGCGTCCGCGCGGCGATGTCGCGTGGCCCGCCGACTCGACGCTTCGACTCGAACACGTCACGATCAACGAAGAGAGCGAAACCCTCGTGGCCGACACGACGCTCACCGTGATACCGGGTCGAAAGGTCGCGCTCGTTGGCGCTTCCGGTGTCGGAAAGTCAACGCTCTTACGTGCCGTCGCGGGGCTTGACGACGTCGCGAGCGGCACAGTGTCCTTCGGCAACGTGGACATCAGTTCCATCGATGAGCGCGAACTGCGTCGACTCGTGGCCTACGTCGCGAGCGAACCGGGACTCACGAGGGGCTACGCCATCGACGTCGTGGGTCTCGGGCGCGCAACGTCGCGCAGCGCGCACGACGACTTAGCGGCCCTCGGACTTGCCACGGATTCGACCACGCGTTGGGAGGAACTGTCGCGCGGTGAGCGCGCGCGCATTGCGATCGCGCGCGCGATGGTCACCAGTCCGCTGATCTACCTGCTGGATGAGCCGACGAGCGGACTCGGAACCGAGGAGACGGGCGCCGTCCTGACACTCCTGGCTGCAACGGGTTCGACGGTCATCGTCGCCACGCACGACGCCCAGGTCATGGCGTGGTGCGACGAGGTCATCGAACTCATCGACGGAGACTTCCAAGTCAGGCGTTGAGGTTGCGCATACCGGCCGCCACGTAACGATCGCCCGCGACGGCCTCGCGTGGAATCGCCGCCTCCAGGGCCGCGACGTCGGCGTCACTCAGGACAATCTCGTCGGCGGCGATGTTCTCGCGCAACCATTTGCGACGCTTCGTCCCAGGAATCGGCACGACGTCGGGTCCTCGCGAGAGGACCCACGCCAGGGCCAGTTGGGCGACGGTCGCACCCTTGGACTCGGCAATCGCTTCGAGGTTCGCCAAGAGCGTCAGGTTCTGTTCGAAGGCCTCACCCGAAAAACGCGGTTGATGCTTTCGAAAATCTCCCTCGCTCGTTCCCTCGCGATTGCTGGCTTCGTTGGTCAAAAACCCTCGACCCAGTGGGCTGTAGGCGACGAAACCGACGCCCAGTCGACGACAGGTGTCGAGGATCCCGTCCTCGGGGTCGCGACTCCACAATGAGTATTCGCTCTGCAGGGCACTCACCGGATGCACCGCGTGCGCGCGTTCAATCGTCGCCGACGAGGCTTCGGAGATGCCGAGGTGACGGACCTTGCCCGCCTCGACCAGGCTCTTCATGGCGCCCCAGGTCTCTTCAATATCGACGGTTCGATCGACGCGGTGCTGATAGTAGAGGTCGATCACGTCGACGCCGAGGCGACGCAGCGACGCGTCGCAGGCTTCGACGACGTACTCCGGTGTCCCGTTGATGCGGATGAAGGAACCGTCGGTTCCACGCTGGTTGCCGAACTTCGTGGCGAGCACCACGTCGTCTCGTCGACCCTTGATGGCGCGCCCCACGAGCTCTTCATTCTTGAACGGTCCGTACATGTCGGCGGTGTCGAGGAAATCGACACCGACGTCGAGCGCCTCGTGAATCGTGGCGATTGATTCGGTGTCGTCACCGGTTCCGTAGAACTCACTCATGCCCATGCACCCGAGTCCTTGCGCGGAAACTTCTAGACCCTGACCTAGCGTTCGGCGATTCATCGCGTCTCCCTAATGTGAAATTGCTCACAAACCTTTGTTTGCAGGCTTCTCGTGACAGAGTAGCGGCTGGTTCGCGATTATATTTTTGTGTCATTGGCTGGGGGGGCCAAACATCGAGGGCCCGCTTGTTCTGGATACGCGGAACAGGCGGGCTTCGTTGTTTACGCGCTCGAAACTGACGAAAGATTCGACACCTCTATGGTTGTGTCGTGAGCGGTTCGGCAATTCCAACGGGCACCCTGATCCCACTGGTGCGACCAATCCTTCGCGGTTGGCTCCACTTGGTCGCATTTTTCGTACTTTTCGCCTGCTCCCCGATTCTCTTCGCGCGCTGTCGAACGTGGTCCCAGGTGGGCTGGATCCTCTGCTTTCTCTTCGGCGTGGGAGCGATGCTCATCACGAGCGCCTTGCTCCATCGAGTCAACTGGACGCCCTCGCAGCGCCGGGCCTGGCGTCGAGCTGACCATTCGACGATCTTCCTCGCCATCTCGGGCACCTACTTCGCCATCGCCGGGTTGACCATGCACGGCACGATCCGCCTCGTGACGTTGATCATCGTCGGCGTCTGCACTCTCGTCGGCATCGCCATTCGCCAGCTCTCGATGAACGCCCCAAAGTGGGCCAACACGATCCCATTCCTGGTCATGAGTTGGTTCGCCGCGCTGGTCATGCCCCAGATCTACCGCGGCGGCGGACCGCTCTGCTTTGCACTCATCGTCGGCGGCGGTGTGGCCTATTCGGTCGGCGCCGTCTTTTACGGCACGAAGCGACCAAAGCTCTCACCGAGGGTCTTTGGCTATCACGAACTGTTCCACGCCTTCACGCTGATCGGCGCCAGCCTGCACTTCGCCGCGATCAGCGTCGCCCTGCGCTGATTATTCCAGCGGCGGCACGACGTTGTAATTGAGCAGTGACGGCGTCCACATCCGAGAGCCAATCGTGGTCATCGATCCGTTGCTGAGGTTCATCCGCCAAGCGACCGAACCCGAGACCCCGAGCGCCCACGTCATCGCCGATTTGATCGGCGACATGTGACTGACGATCGCCAGGTGCGAGGTCGCGTTGTGCATCAAGCTGGTCTGGTCGATCAGCAGGGCGTCCAGTTCAAGATGAACTCTCTGATCGACCGAGGCGAGGGATTCGCCGTCACCGAAGGCCGTGTCGTGGTCGTGTTCGAAGGCACGCCACTGCTCTTCGGTGACGAGGCTGAGCGGCTGACCGTCGAGCGAGCCGTAGTCGACCTCGACGAAAGAGTCCTTCACGTTCGCGGGTATGTCCGGCAACGCGAGAGCGGCGG
>JGI20206J14855_1000696_pt1 | contig 10723 bp, 12 predicted proteins | sample NGESurdeep092012_6_FD_14855 | JGI IMG/M metagenome (IMG submission 14855) | reverse complement strand
CAAATTGCTACCATTATAAAAAACACAAGTAACCCATTGAGCCTGTATCGCAACTTTTCTGAGGAGTTCGTCCTGGTTACATAGCCTGTAACCCAGCGGCCTGGTAATACTATCACCAAAATAAAAATGAGCGCATAAATTAAAACCGGCGCAAAGAACCCTGCTGTTTGTTCCATATTTTAAAATGTGAAAATAAGCACTGTGCTTTTTATTGAGAATATTTTTTTATTCTTATACTTAGCAATGTTTTCTGAAAGAGGAGAGTCATGTCGCAAACAGCAAACCCCTGCTATGGTTTGTGTCACTAATCATATTCAATTTATTTCGTTTGCCCATAAGTGTTATTTTCCAACCATCACCCGGGGGGTTGATACAAGGGAATAAATTCCCATGTTACAAAATCGGTCGTGCCGATGGCACTTAAACGTTGGGATAGTTCGCGCTTCCGCCATGGTTCGTGTCACGAACCGCATTCAATTTATTCACATAATAGCTTTAACATGCAAGGATAGTTCTTAAAGTATTTTTTTATACCAGTAAACAAACAATTATGTAGGATTTTTATTTTGTAAGAAAACTTGTTCATTCAATATTCCTTGTTCAATGTTTTAGATACCTGTTATAATTGAAAAACCTTGGTTCGCGAGACACGAATCAGGGCGTGAGACATAATGGGAAAGATGCCGGAAAACAGGTTTATGCTGAAGTTAATTTTCCAGAATGGCTGCCAGTTTTTTAAAACTTTGGTAAGGGCCTTTATCTGCAAACATATTGACCAGCCATGCCGGCAGGTAACCGCCGGGATCTGCCTCAAAAGTGTACACAATGCTTATTTTCCTGGGGCCTACACTTGTTACCACCCAGCGTACCGAAGAACTGGGTACCCTTACTTTTCCTTTTTTCTCCGGGATATAATGCGGATCACTTATATCAGTAATGGTTAACAAATTAGCCAGGCTGTCATTAATGATTTTTAAATGTACTACCGCATCACGGTTCGTTATGGGCCATGGCATGGATGCTTCTGTGTAATAATAAAAATCATCCGCATTAATCTTCTTAATCACATAAGCAGTTTTATTTTTGTAAACCCACTCCTTCTGCAGCGGAACATTTTGAATCACGCCGATGAGTTTATCAATGGTTCCATCTAAGGTACACTCCACTTTAATGGCTTTTATGGGTGATGAAGGCACAGCGGCCAGGTAAACTTTAATGCCATCTTTATCCTTATCCAATTTCCACTGATACTGTGCAGTAACAGGTAGCACTATCAACAAATAAAATATAAACAGGATGCTTCTTTTATGTGCAGTTTGCATCATCAGGGATGATAAATATTAAAAAGTAAGGTAAAACAATCCGTCAGATTATGTCGCATGCAAAATCATATTAACACTACATTAGATAAAAACTCCTACCCAGGTGGAGTGTCCTTGCCACGCTGGCGCAAATATAGGGCATGGTATTGGGTCCAAAGGTTGGTCAGAGACAAGACGGTAACTTGCAAGAGTGAATGATTTGGGATTGCGAAAGGAAAGTAATACCCACAAGGAGATAATCTATGAAATAAAAAGTTTTTATTTTGTCCTGATGCTACCTCCGCCATGGTTTGTCGCTTCCGCCATGGTTCGTGTCCCACGAACCACACCCGGTTTTTTTCGTTTGCCCGTAAATGTTATGTTGTCTGCCAACAACTCACGAAGGCTGAATATCACTTCCTCCGTGGTTCGTGTCCCACGAACTACATTCGATTTATTTCGTTTGTCCGTAAGTGTTATGTTGTCTGCCAACAACTCACGAAGGCTGAATATTAATGTCAGTCAGGAATCTGCCTAACCATTCGATTATCCTTTGAAACAACCAAATTTGTCGGTTTCTACTATTTTTAAAAAATCGGTCAGGTTCTTAACTGTCGGGGCCGGGTCATATGGATTCCATTTTAAATTAGTCCTTAGCCAATAGATTTTCCATACACTATTTTTTTTGTCAAACGAAGTTTTTGCAAAATCGTAAGTCATGTATTGCGATTTATCTTTCCATAAAGGTCTGATTTCAAAAAGTATGATTGATTGGTTGTCAATTCTGTAGTTTATGTCCAGCGTGGCTCTAATTTCTTCCGGCGGACGTATCCTTGCAATATAATTTTCCATTATCTCAATTATGTCCAGGGTATTTAGTAATTCTAAAGCCATAAATAAAGTTAAGGAATCCCGGCAATAGCGCATGTCTGAATTAATACTTCCCGCAACATTGTGTTAATGCCAGAATACCATATCCTCATTTACAAACTAAGCATAGCTCTTTTTAATTATTATAAACACTATACGGGTATTCGGCGTAAAGTGATGTGACATTTTAAAATACCTCCTGGCAAACAAGTACATGACAATTTAGGCAATTATTTCTTAATTTGCCACTGCTCTTCTTTATAAGAGTCGTGATGCAGGCTTTATTACCAAAACATAAATCAAACTTTAAAATGAAAATCAAACCAAACCAAAATGCCCTGCTATTATTTCTTACTGCAATGTTGCTTTCTTTTTCAATTATTTTTTCCGGGTGCAAAAAGGAGAAAAACGATACCTCTGCCACTTCTACTTATTATTACAAAGCAAACATTGGCGGTACAACCTATTCACAAACCGTAACTGATACCAATGGATTTGAAGCTGGTTCTGGCCTGGGAGGAACTGACGATGTAACCGTTGCTGCGACCATTGACCCAATAAATAACCAGTATTCGGCCACCAGTACTTCCATGGATATAGAAAAAGGGATATTGCATAATTATCTTTCTCTTACCGACCAGCAGTTCTATACCTATTTTGCACCAGGGAGTTTTAATTTTACTTCGGGACCTGACTATGATCCATATCAAAATGGAGATGGCTTTACTATCACCTGGATTGATCCGGATGGCACAGAATGGGATACCTACAGCGGCACCGGTGATCAAACAGGCAGCACGATAAAAATTATTAGTGAGCAGGAAACGCAAAGTCCCATCAATTACTATGTAATGGTAAAATTGCAATTCACATGTAAATTATACAATTCCAATACAGGCGAAATGAAACAATTGACTAAGGGGGAATTTGTAGGATTGTTTGGTAAGATATAGAACCCCTAAAATATTGTTTTGGCCCCGGTACCTATCCATAAAGAATCAAGGGTATCTATTTCATTCTCGTTTTTTAGAAGAATCGTTCTCTTGTGTTCCTGGTTACTCTGAGTGAATCATTTTGGACAGAAGAAGCAAGGAGCACCCACGGCGGTCGAAAGTTTATGTAGCTCGAAAGGATAACGGGGGACAAAATATTTTAATCTCTCTTCTTTGCACAGAAAAATAAAAGGGGATTTAGTTAATTATGTACATTGTGGCATATTTGTTTTATTTTCAATATCTAATGAAAACAGGTTTGTACTATTCTTTTAAAGAACGTAAACAAATAAAATGAAAAAAATTTTACTTATTGCAGCATTGTTACTTACGAAACAAAGTTTGCTGCAGGCACAAACTGTAACAGAGGACTGGGCTACATTGTTGGCAAATAGTGCTGTTGCCCGGGTTATAGTCATCGACGCTTCCGGGAATGTATATACGGCTAATGTAAATAGCACTGTTAGTAAAGTAACGCCAGACGGGACGCTAACGCGGGCCTGGGCCACACTTGCGAGTAGCGATCAGCCTCTTGGCATCGGCATTGATGCCTCGGGAAATATATATACAGCCAACTATGGTAACCATACCGTAAGCAAAATAGCGCCCGATGGAACAGTAACGGATCCCTGGACTACACTGCCAGCTACTGCCGGGCCATCAGCCATCGCCGTCGATGCCTCGGGTAATGTATATGTAGGCGGTAGTACTTACGCTGTTAGTAAAATAGCGCCCGATGGCACTACAACCGCAACGTGGGCTTCATTGCCAGGTGGAAGTGAGGTTTATGCCCTGGCCGTTGATGCTTCGGGAAATGTTTATACAACCAGTTGGACTAATAGCATTGTAAACAAAATAGCACCTGACGGAACGATAGCAGGCACATGGACTACACCAATAGTTAGCGCTGTTTATCGGGGCATAGCCATCGATGCTTCCGGCAATGTGTATACTGCTAATAATGGCACTAACACTATAAGCAAAATAGCACCTGACGGAACGTTTACACAACCATGGGCCACGCTGCCAACCGGTGCTTATTGTGATGCCATAGCCATAGATGCTTCCGGCAATTTGTATACAGCTAATAATAGTAATGGCACCGTAAGTAAAATCACTCCCGGAGATATCATCACAGACCCCTGGGCTACATTGAATGCTACTGCTGAGCCTAATAGCATAGCCATTGATCCCTCAGGCAATATTTATACGGTTAATTTTAATAATACTATCAGCAAAATAACGCCCGACATAGTTATGCCGGTAACGCTCCTCGACTTCAGTGGTACCCTGCAAAACAGCGTTGCCAACCTGCAATGGCAAACCGCTACAGAAGCAGGTTTTAGTCATTTTGAACTACAAAGCAGTATTGATTCTAAAACATATATGACTGTCGCTAATATAGCCGCCAAAGGCAATAACAGCAGTTATGCTGATACATTGGTGCAAACAACAACCATAACTTACTACCGTTTAAAAATGGTAGATATTGATGGCCATTCAGTTTACAGCAATACATTGGCTTTGTCACAAACTAATGAAGTTGCAGGCGTGGTACTATATCCCAATCCTTCTAATACAAATATTAATATAAAAGTAGCAACAGCAGGGAGCCTCAGCATTTATGGTGCTTCAGGTAAGTTAGTGATAAATAAGATGGTACAGGTAGGTGTGAATACAGTTAATGTAAGCAACCTGAATGCAGGTATTTATTACTGCGTAGTAGGTGGCGTAAAGCTATCCTTTGTGAAAGAATAAGTTATAATGAATTTAGCTTTTTTATAAAAGGTATTTCAACCACCTGTTGAAATAAAAAAAGCTTCATATAGATCGGATATCTATCGGGTGAAAAAAGTTAAGTTGATGAATGATTAAAAATAATATTCAACGTACTTGCAGAGGGTGGTAAATTTGAAGTGCCAATAGACAGTTTGTGTGCCGCCATAGATGTGTCTCACTAACCACATTAATTTTATTTCGTTTGTCCGTAAGTGTTATTTTTCCAACCAACATCCGGGGAGGTTGATACAAGGGAATAAATTCCCATGTTACAAAATCGGTCGTGCCGATGGCACTTGCATACCGCCGTGGTTTGTGTGTCCGCCATGGCTTGAGTCTCACGAACCACCATCATAGAGACCCGCACAGCATGAGATCAGAATAAATTCCCTAAATTGCCGTTGGCTTCATCACTTGCCTTAACTTTTAATCAACTTATTTTAATGACATGAAAAAGCATTCATTCGCCCTGTTTACTTTGTTGTTGTTGGGATCCCAACTTTTCAACCCAGGTAAACTTTTCGGTCAAACAGCCGGTGCCGACTCAATAGCACAACTGAAACCCTTTGTCGGGAAGTACCAGTTTACAAACAATCATACGGCCTTCCTGCAGATCATGCTGCAAGACGGTCACCTCGTCCTCAGACAACTTTGAGATAAAAAGGAGATTCCTTTCAGGCAAACCTCCGCGCTGGAATTTTATAATAATGAACAACAGTTCCCGCTTAAATTCACTAAGAGCAGCACTGGAGAAATAACCCAGGTGCTCGCTTTCAACAAAGACCTCTGGAATCGTGTTGCCGATGATTATACACCTCCGATGAAAAAGACCATTCAGCTTACCAACGGGCAGCTTAAGCCTTTTGAGGGAAGATACCAATTGAAGGGCGGCGACGGTGATGCAGACGATATTGCAGAAATTACCGTTGCGGATGGCCATTTATCAATAAAGCATGAACAGGACGTGACCAGCCTTGTACCGGTATCAGACCTGGAATTTGTAACCGAAGACCAGTCATTCGATGTAATATTTACAAAGGCTTCGGATGGCTCTGTTACCCAGGCGTTAGTCAATAATAAGGACGTATGGCTCAAGGATAAATAGGCCGGTAAAGTGAATATAATCATTCAATAGACCGAAAACACCGGCGATGGCAAAGCAATGGTATGCATATACCTTTCGTCATTTCATCAAATATATGCTAACAGGAATCAATTACTACTTAATTTTGCCTTGTCTTCAATAATTAATTCCTCATGTAATAAAATGTCAGTTGCAATGAAAAAAAAATTTCTTCTCACAGTAATTATTTTTATAGCAGGGTTTTCTTCCTTTGCCCAAAATAAACCAGCCTTTCATATAGCTCACATCTTTCCAATCCGCAGTGCCGGAGGATATGATTATCTCACTGTAGATTCCCTTTCCGACAACCTGTATGTTTCTCACGGTTCGCAGGTTAATATTTTAAATAAAAATACCGGGGACTCAATCGGAGTTATTAAAACCGAAAAAGATGTTCATGGCATTGCCCTTGTACCCGCCCTGGGTAAAGGCTACATTTCCAACGGCAGTTTGAATAAAGTATTGGTATTTGATCTTGCCACTAATAAGACACTTAAATATGTGCCCGCGGGAGAATTTACCGACGGCATATTCTATGACGATTTTTCAAACAAAGTAATTACAAGCAACGGCAGGGGTAAAAGTATGACCGTGATTGACCCGGTTACTGATACTGTAGTAACCACCATACAACTGACTGGCTGGCCAGAGGCGGCAGTTAGTGACGGGAAAGGCAATATTTACGTGAACAATGCTGAAAAAGCAGAGGTAGATGTAATAGATGCCCACACCTTTACCATTATACACCAGTGGCCCAATGCGCCAGGTGCCGGCGCTTCCGGGTTGGCTATAGACAAGCAAAATATGCGTTTGTTTGCTACCTGCCGAAACAAAATAATGATCGTGATGGATGCAACAAATGGTAAAATTATTGACAGCTTTCCTACAGGACAAGGGGCTGATGGTGCAGCGTTTGACAGCCGGCTAAAAAATGCCTATTCTTCCAACGGACAGGGTACGCTCACCGTTATTAAGGAACTGGGGGCCAATCGCTTCGTGTTAGAAGGAAATGTAGTTACCAAACCTGGTGCAAGAACCATAACGGTGGATCAAAAAACACATAAGATCTATCTGTCGTATGCATCCTTTGAACCTGCTGCAAAAGGCTCTTTCCGACCAAAGGTAATACCCGGAACATTTAAAATACTGGAACTGGAAAGGAATTAATTCACCGGTTTCATATAGCAGCCATTTCCCCGTTTGGTGCCATCACTAAATGGAATTACTGAAGTGAGACCGCAATCTTTCGGTTTACATCATTGTAAGAAGCTGGTAATGGTTTTCATCGTTTAAGTCTGCTTCGCCATGGGTTCGTGCTCCATCTACATCACTTTCATAAAATGCGCCAACTGATTTCATTTATTTTTATTTTTAGAATAATATACATTGGCTGCATTGAATATTTGCAAACTTTCCCCCCTTTTTTGTTTAAACCTTAGTAGAAAATTTCATTTATACCTTACTACACCTTATTACCTTATTATTTCTATAATTACAGGGCTTGAGAATAAAGTAATAAGGTTGAAGAACTATTGGAAATATTTTCTACTAAGGTTTTGAAATGCAGCCTTAAGCACCTATCCTTCTATTGTATATTATTCTATTATTTTATTTAAGTAATCTTAACTGCCCCAGGTGGTATTGTAGATGGGAAGTTCTGGAGATGATGATATTTAATTTATTGCGATGCGGCTCTTTAACAAACTCTTCGGCAGACACAGCCGTGTGCCCCTCCAACCATTCTTCAGGTGTTACGGCGTCAAATTTTTGCTTTAATACCTCACACTGTTTAGCCCAAATACTTCTCAATACTGATGCGTTGGGAATATTGGCCACTACTTTATCAGGAGATTTAATAAAAGGTTCGTACAATTCTGGATGCCGTTTCTCACCCATATCCAAAAGTACCAGCATGTTATCGTGAACTGCAATGAGGTGTCCTAATAAATAGATTCCCCTGTTTTTGCCAGGCGCAATTTCCTTTTGCAATGTTTCGTCAGTTAGGTCAGTAAGCAATGTATTCCATTCTTTAATAGATGCATTCCATCTATCAAGGATCATCTTTATGATCAATTCTGTTGATGTCATTTTTTTTATTTTTTGTTTGATGTGATTATTTTTAGCAAAAGTAATATCTAATACCGATTATACAGCCGTAATAGTATCCATGTAATAAAAAGAAGTGTGTTTGTTACAGTAGTCTAAAAAGCTACAAAATTTAATTTTTAAATTTAACAACAAAACACCCTTATATGATAGTAACAAAGGTAAAACTCCGCCGCAATGATTCGTGTCCCACGAAGCACATCCTTTTTTTTCGTTTGCCCGTAAGTGTTATGTTGTCTGCCAACATCCAATGGAGGGTGATACAAGGGAATAAATTCCCATGTTACAAAATCGGTCGTGCCGATGGCACTTGCATCTCGCCGTGGTTTGTGTCCGCCATGCTTCGTGTGTCCGCCATGGTTCGTGTCTCACGAACCACATTAATCTTTTTCGTTTGCCTGTAAGTATTATGTTGTCTGCCAACACCCCTCGAAGGCTGAAAAATCATCATCCATTGATTTTGATTAAGGAAGAACTGTTTCGTGTGCCTTGAACCAGGGGCATGGGTTTGTCAGAGAAACCGACGGCATTAATTTTTTACCGGATGATAATCCTGCCACAACCATGCCAATGCTTCAGTCAGCGTTTGCTGTTTCACCTTGCTATCTACATGCCCGGCATTTCGGGCAAAAACAAATTGGTAATGATAGCCCTTTGCAGCAAGAACCTTTGCCATGTTTTCATTAGCTACCACCCAATCATGCATGTTGTCGCGCATGATATTTGGATTGAACAAGTCACGATCACCCACTTCCATCCAAATACGCAATGGCTTAGCGGGGCTATCCGCAATAAGATGTTCATGAAATTCCCAGGCGCCGTGGGGTGTTTCGGGGTTATAGGGCCACTGCTGATTCACATAGGTACCCGAATACGCGAGTACACGATGATATAATTCCGGGTGATACCACGCCATGATAAGGGCGCAAGAACCTCCGGAACTGCCTCCCATGGTGGCACGGCCTTCAGGATCTTTGGTAAGTTTCACCTGGCATTTGCTTTCCACCAGCGGCAGCACTTCCTGTTCCACAAACTCAGCATAAGTACCCGACATGGCATCGTATTCCAATCCGCGTTCACTGCCCTGGGCATCTCCACTCCCATTTCCGATGGAGATAGCAATCATAACGGGCACCTTCCCTTCAGCAATAAAGTTATCAAGTGCCGTGAACAACGCATGGTCAGGCCCATCCATACCTACTATGAAGGGTGCAATGGTACCGGGAACATATTGTTTTGGCACATACACTTCTACGTGGCGGGAATAGGGAGCCGGGTGGCTGGTAGTCACAATTAACTTAGCCGGGTTTGCGGGATCCGGCGTGCCAAAGGTATTGGGCTCGCGGGCGATTCCGGGGTATATTTTACTGTCCTGCGATTTCATATTGAATTGGTACACTCTTCCCTGCGGCACATTTGCCTGTACCATCATTTCGGGTGCGGGCTTGTGAGTAGGGCCAATGATAAAATTACCATCTATTTCCGGGGAAGGGTTTGTGCCATCGGGTAATTCAGTGGCCGAAACATAACCCGGTGTATGCGGATCCCGGGCAGGTGGTGGCTGCCATACAGGGCCTGACTGTTTTGGGTTTTTAACCTGGGCCATCACCGGATTCCCAACCCATAACAATTGCAAAAGCACAGCCGGCATCAAGGCGCCAGGGATCATTTTAGCAATCTTCATGGAAGTATTTTTTAGTGTTGGAGGAATTGCGTTCTTTCTTTTGTTGATTAATAAAGATACATAAACGATACCATTTTCACTTAGGCATTTTATTATGTCGCTCTGTGTGGAAGATAGGCTCACACACGATTCAGGGCTGGATTCGTGTCTCACGAACTAATTCGTATCTCCGCCATGGTTCGTGTCCCACGAACCACATTAATTTAGTTTCGTTTGTTCGTAAGTGTTATGTTGGCTGCCAACATCCACTGGAGGGTGATACAAGGGAATAAATTCCCATGTTACAAAATCGGTCGTGCCGATGGCACTTGCATCTCACCGTGGTTCGTGTGTCCGCCATGGGCTTCGACCTGAGACTGTCCGATAACTGACCGGCTAATACTTGTATTTTACCGATTCAATCTTCTTTATTTTGTATTGACAAAATAAATTTGATAAAAAATAATAAGCCATGTTTACTACATTGAAAATCGTCCAGTTTATCAGCCTGATTTTATTATTGTTGGTGACAGGAGTCTTTTGGGGTACCTGGTTTTCCTTATCACGCTCCATCGAAAAGACTACACCCGCGACTTTCCTGGAAAATGGTAAGATAATTATTAAAAACCTGGCTGTGCCGATGCGCATTATGATGCCGTTGACCATTTTGTTTATGCTTGCCGGACTGTGGTTGTATCCCATGACAGGAACAACCGGGTTTTATTTGAATGTAATTTCTTTTATCCTGATAATTATTACACTTCTTATTACAGTTTTAATTGAAGTGCCGTCGAGTAGGCAAGCAGGAGTTTCACCCGCGAGCCTCTCACAGAACCGTGCTTGAAAGTCTCCCTTCACACGGCTCTTGTTATTCTTTAATAATTCAACA
>JGI20206J14855_1000692_pt1 | contig 10797 bp, 12 predicted proteins | sample NGESurdeep092012_6_FD_14855 | JGI IMG/M metagenome (IMG submission 14855) | reverse complement strand
GACTACACGCAGGGCCAAAAGGATCTGACCAATGGCAATCTCGGCGCGTATCAGAGTGAGGTCAACGCCATGAACGCGCAGTTGCAGTTGGCCCAGGCCGCGCTCGCCAAGAAGTAGCGCAGTGACTCGGCCCTCTATGGCCGAAATCCAAAACTGAGAAGTCGATAGTAAATCAGTGCGGTGACGTCCAGTGGCGGTGGCCGGTCTCGCGCGTGGAGCGACGTATTACTTCGTTGTCAGGGCGGTCAACGGAAATGCCGCCAACTCGGCGTCGAAAGAACCCTCCGCAACGTCGGATAAACGACAACATCGTTTCTCGAAGAGAGATTGCATTCGTAAACAAAGTAGCTACACGTGATTCATGAGTGGAAGTGTTTGGCTGTCGCCGCGATGGCGAACATTTTGGCTGGTTATATCGGCGATATGATGGACTCTGCATCGCGGGGTGGAGCAGTCTGGTAGCTCGTCGGGCTCATAACCCGAAGGTCGCAAGTTCAAATCTTGCCCCCGCCACGAATGGCATGCAGGTCAGGGCCGGTCCGCAAGGGTCGGCCCTTCTGCTTCAAGTGAGGCGGTCGGGGAATCTTCAAGAATCCGGTCAGAATGGGATCGTGATTCCAGACTCGTGGCCGACACCGCCTGAAGGTTGGCGAGTCAGACTTTGCTCAATCCCATATCTGGCCTCCGCGGTTCCGGGGACTGGCACCCCACTGTCTTGGTTGGAAGGCTCCAACTGTCAACGTTTTGCTTACGGCGTTCTCGCCTTGTTTGGACGCAGTTGTCCCTCGCTTCGTTCGCCGGAACTTTGGGAAGACACAGTCGGGACGTTCGTCGTTGATTTACCGCAGCCGTTGGATCTTGTCTTCTTTAATAAGGACCGGAATCCGTTTGGCGCCCACATCGGTCTATTGATGGCCGAGGACGAGGTTCTCCATCTCTTTCGTGAAGTAGGCCGACCGACCGTGTGGGCGCTGGACGAGTTTCTAAGGCGCCCTAATTACCGGGTGCTGATCGGTTCGAAGCGCGTCTTCAAAGATGCGTGACTACGGGAAACTCAGATCGATTCACTGAGCGCCAAGGATGTTTCTTACTGACTCTCGGATTCTGATAGCGGATATGCTATCATACGACCATGCGAACTACCGCAATTTCTCCGACAGTCGCGGGGAGCCTGCTGGCATTGGCACGTGTGCAATTGAACCTCACTCAGCGCGAAATGGCAGCGCGAGCAGGCGTCGCTCAATCAACGATTGCTCGAATCGAATTGGGGCGAATTGATCCTGGATTTGAATCGGTGCAACAAATTCTCGCCTCGGTGGGATTAGAACCAAGAATTCATCTCGAAAGTCTTGATGACCACGACCAGTTGTTAATTGAGAGACACTCAAGGCGGAGTGACATTGAACGGCAGCGAGTCGAAGATCGCCACAGAGCGAATGTTGCCGGATTCAGTAATGCGCGAGTAATCGAGGAAGCCAGTGAACCACGAGCTAGAAGCCGAAGTGATAATTGAAGCTTTCAATAGATTCGAAGTCGACTACGTGGTGATCGGGGCATTTGCGGCTATTGCGCAGGCAGTGCCAATTCCTCCCACCATGGATATTGATTTCTATGCGTCTCCCGATCATTTTAATTTGGACCGACTCGCCAATGCCCTTAACCATCTCGACGCGAAAATTCGAGTCAATGATCTGGAGGAGGGCCTTGCTTTTGATCGGTCTCCCCAGTTTCTGGGAAGGATGCAGATGTTGAATTTGACTTGCGAATTCGGTGAGTTTGATGTCCTCTTCAAGGCCGCAGGAATTCAAGATTTTCGGGGTCTAGAGGAGAGGTCGCTCACTGTAGTTGTGGGAAAAACCGAAACGCACGTTGCATCAGTCGAGGATATCGCGCGGTCGAAACGGGCCGCCGGTCGCGTAAAAGATTTGAAAGTCCTGCAGGTCTTCGAGAAGTTTTTGAGGGCTAGGGACAACGACCGTGGTCTTGGTCGTTAGGTAAGTGCGAGTAGTCGGGCCGCTTCGGTGACCAGCACCGTTTCATCATCTCTGAGACACTTCATCGGTTGGACTCGTGCAATCATTGCAGGATTTGGCGTTTGCACATGATTTGCACGCTTCGGTCAATGAAGGCGGCCCCATTGGCCCCTTGGCCATCTTCTTGTTCGAACGCGTTAACGATCATCTTTTCCAGTATTTCCTGGGAATATCAGCGCTAGGTGGACAGATGTATTCGTCTGCGCTGGGGTAACCTTTCGTTCCCGAGTCGGGCTCATAACCCGAAGGTCGCAAGTTCAAATCTTGCCCCCGCCACCACTAAAAGAGGGACCCCGAAGCGGGGTCCCTCTTTTGTTTGTGAATTTTGATCTCTCGAGTTGGAAGGTCAGTAGCCTTTCGGCGTGAACCTGAACGTGCGTCGCTTTCTGCCAGGTGAGCGAGTTGAAATTCGTGAGATTCTGGATGAAAAGGTTTGGACGGTCCGTCCGGTCACGGTGATTGAAGACTCCGAAGATCAGTTCGTCTCATACCTTGCTCCCGGCACTCTCATTGACTATCCCGTCGATGTTGAGCACGGGGAGAGGTGCTTCAATATGTGGCTTTCCGGTGAGTGGGAACTCGCTAAGAAAGAGCTCGCAGCGCCTGGAATTCTGCGCATTGCTCCTCGAGGCGAACCGTTTGAAGTATTCGCCGCCGTACTACCTAATGAGGGTGTCGCCTCCTGGTACGTGAACTTCCAAGAACCTCTGCGCCGCCAGCCGCACGGTTTCGACACCATGGACGAAACCCTTGACCTCATTGTGTCGCGGGACCTTTCGAGTTGGCAGCGTCGGGATCAAGACGAGCTCGAGATGGCTGCCGCAATGGGGCTTTACCGCTCGGAGGATGTGGAGCGTCTGCTGGCAAGCTGTTCTTCAGTCGAAGAGCAATTGGCCAGCGGAAAAGTCCCATGGGACCTGAGTTGGCTCGAATGGAGGCCACTTACGATTGGGGACCTGCTCCAGAATTAGTTGACTCAGTTTTTTCATCTCTTTGATTGCTCTCGACAAATCACCGTCGGCCCACGTTGGTACTGATGGGCTTTGAAATCTAACAAAATCTAATGATAACTAATAAAACTAACAAAACTAACAAAATCTAATAACGGCACGCTACAATGATGGTATGCGCGATCCCTTCAAACCCTCGTTCGGAGTAGACCCACCTTTACTCGTTGGCCGCCAGGACCTCATCGAGACCTTTGTCGACGGTATCGACGCGGGTCCAGGAGCAATGTCGCGGGCCACGCTTTTTACGGGACCAAGAGGTTCTGGGAAAACCGTTCTGCTCAATGCCGTCGAAGAGGAAGCAAAACAGAGAAGTTGGCTCGTTATTCAAGAGACCGCCATCCCGGGGTTAATCAACCGGCTGACGGGCGAACACCTTCCGGGGATGCTCGCTCAATACGATACGAAGGCGGTGCGCCGCCACCTGAGTGGCGTGACCTTTGGAAAAGCGGGGGTGAATTGGACGAGCGAGGACATCCATCGCATCGTTCCCGGGTTGCGGAACCAGCTTTTCCTTCTTGAAGACCTCTTATCCGAAAACGACTCAGGTGTCCTTATCTCTGTCGATGAGGTCGGCAACGAAGCGCGCGAGGAACTTCGAGAGCTGACGACCACGATTCAACACGCGTTTCGAGAAAAGCGCGAAGTCGCATTCGTTGCGGCCGGTTTGCCGGGAGCCGTGAGTGACCTCTTGCAAGACAAGGTGCTCACGTTCTTGCGACGTGCCGACCGCCATCCACTCGGCGCAGTCGACATGACCGACGTTCGAAGGGCGTTGCTCGAGCCTATTGAGGAGGCGGCCCGCTCTGTTGAGGAGGATGTTCTGCAAGTCATGGCGTTGGGTACTGCCGGTTATCCTTTTCTGATCCAACTGGTCGGGTCCTATGTTTGGCGCGAGCATCCAAACGAGAAAGCAATTTCGATGGAAGATGCTCTTCGTGGCGTGGACGCTGCTCACCGTCGAATGGGTGCCTTGGTGCACGAACCTTCGTTGGTTGGTACAACCGAGATTGCACGAACGTTCTTAGTGCAGATGGCCAAGGACGACGGTCCTAGTCGTATGGCTGATATCAAGGAGCGAATGGGAGTCGACGGCAATTACGCAAGCCAATATCGGCTGCGCCTTATTGCCCAGGAGCTAATCAGACCAGTCGGACATGGCAAGGTTGACTTCGCGCTCCCGTATTTGCGGGAGTATTTGAAAGAACACGCAACGAACGACATCTAAGAAGTAGCAATGCCGGGGTACGGAGGTCCAGTCGGATGTGACGAGTCTCATCGCTAGTCGCAGGATGGTCACCAACGTAATGAGACTCATCGGACGAGAAGAATCCGACGTCGCCAACTGCTGGGTGCTGTGTCTCGAGAACGACCGCGCAAGGGTGCGATTTAGCAGTCGAAGCCGTTGCACGCGATTTGCACCTTTCAGTTCCCAAACTGGTGAAAGGCGGCTCGTAGGGTCCTTCGGTCATGTTCGGGCGCGGACTCGTTGAGAATCCTCTGATTCCAGTGTTTCCGGGAAATATCAGTGCGGGTTTGACGGATGTATAGATTCGCGCTGGGGTGGCGAATCGTTCCCGAGTCGGGCTCATAACCCGAAGGCCGCAAGTTCAAATCTTGCCCCCGCCACGAAGAAAAGTGCAGATCGAAGCCGATGCGAAAGCACCGGTTTTTCTGCTTTGGAGGGCGCCGTCGTTACAGATCGGCCGCAGCGTAACCTCAATGCGGGCTGCTTGACCAGCCTGGAGATTGCGACACCGTCTGGAGACGGTCGTACATGTAGGCGCGCCGGCTAAGCACCAAATGAATTGAAATTGACAGGCTGTTAGGTACCTGACAAACTAGTAAGGTGCCTAACAACAACGTAGACCTCGAAGCCGCCGGTACATGGGCCAAGAAGTATTTTCTTGCGAGCCGGGCTCTAATGGAGGTTGTACTGCGTCCGTACGATCTGGGAACTACTCAGTGGCACGTCCTCTATCTGCTCGCAAATGACGAGCCGATAAACCAGCGAGACCTGACACGCACTCTGGAAGTTGAGCGAGCGACACTGAGCGCCATAATCAGTGCACTGGTGCGCAAAGGGCTCGTCGAACAACTATCCGACCCCGACGATCAGCGTCAGAAGGTGCTGCGGTTTACGACCGCTGGCAGGAACCTGTGGGCGACGCTTCCCGATCCGATTGGACTCATCGCCGCAGTCGCTTTTGATGGAGTCGATGCCGCAGAGATTGCGATAGTAAACCGAGTGCTTCGCGAGGCTACTCAACGACTCAATGACTACAAAAAAGAAAGAACGTCGATATGACAATTCTGGTAACCGGCGGAACGGGTCTCGTTGGATCGCGACTCTTGAAGCGATTCGTCGAAGCTGGTATCGATTGCCGTGGACTTGTGCGGCCCGGCAAGAAACTTGCGGTTGGAGTTACCGCACTCGAAGGAGACATACTGCGCCCCGAATCGTTGGCGGCGGCGGTTGAAGGCGTGACGGCAATCATTCATCTCGCCGCACTGTTTCGCACAGGTGATGAAGCTGAAATATGGAAAGTCAATCTTGATGGGACTCGTAACCTGATCGCTGCGGTCAAGGAATACGCTTCCGATGCTCGCTTTCTGTTGGCCAGCACCTCCAACGTCTACGATCCGGACATCTCGCATCCTGGCGTGAGGATGACCACGTCACCCCAACACTTGCTTACCCCGCAAGCAAAATCGAAGCGGAGAACGAACTTCGCAAGAGCGCACTCAATTGGAGCATCCTGAGGCTCCCTTTTGTCTATGGCGACAAAGACGGGCATTTGGAGTCAGCACCAGGAATGCTCGCCGAAATGAAGTGGCACCCCGCACAGAAACTAAGCGTGCTTCACCACGCAGATATAGCCACGGCATTTGAACTCGCGCTGACAGGAGCGATGGATCGTCTCGTTGTAAATATCGCTGATGAGGCAGCACTGACCATTTACGAAATCGCACAGATCGTTGGCTCTAGGTACGAGTCATCTTCAGAACCGCTTACCAATCCATGGAAGGGTCATATGGACGTGTCGCTTGCTCGTAGGCTCGGCTTCCAGCCAATGGTGCCGACCGTCTACCAAGCGATTCGTGAGGGCAGGCTCTAACCTAGAAATATCCGTTCGCACGGTTCAGAATCATCTCGCTCGCGCTTACCGCAAGCTCGGCATCACCCGTCGTCGCGATCTTCCCGAAGCCCTCGCCTGGTCGGCAGCGGATCGGTCTGGCCTGGGTCACGACCGAAGCCTCACGCCTGCGTCAGGCTCGAACAGCAGTGAGTAGGCGTCGAGAGGTGACTGAGTAGGGCGATTACTCATGTGCCGGGGCTGCTCGTCCGAGCAGAATTCGCAGATTCGAGTGCGGCAAATTGCTGCTTGCAGTCACGTGTCTCGATCGAAAGCGAAGGAATCATGACCACCCACCCAGAGAGAAGCACCGGATCCGTTGACAAAGGCGTTATCGAGGACCGGCGGCAGCGAGTCCTTCCTCGGCTTGCTACCGCTGCGGTGCTGATGCCGCTTGCCCTGGCGACTATTGGCGTCGCTCCGATGCTCGCTGCGTCGATGGCGGAGGGGGCTTCGGGGGCCTCGTGCCCGGTGCAGACGAAGGTCAACGGTGTCTCTGCTATCGCCTATTGCGGATTAGCCACCGCCAAGCTGAAGATCGGAACCAAGTCGTATTCGTTCAAGAACGGCTACTGCCAGTCGATCAAGACGGCCGGCCTCACTATCGATCTGGAACTCGGAACCCTTGTAGGCACGGGTGAAAAAGGCAATGCAGGAAAGCCCTACTTCGTTCTTCAGCTCTATGCTGGAAAGCAGAGCCGGAGCGATTCTGTCTCGGCAATCTACGGGGGCAAGGTGATCACGGGAGAGGCCGTCGGCGTCGCCGCCAAGGGTTCGATCATCCAGAGCTCATCCTCCAAGGGGACCTTCACAAGCTCAACCCCCCTTCCGCCGAAGTTAAGCGGCTCATGGAGCTGTAACGGCGGCGGGTTTCCGAAGAATTAGCTCAATGTCTGACTGCGAACTTCGGCCAGCAGGAAGTTGGACGCAACGTGAGTTCGAGATCATTTCAACGGTGACTACTTTGTTGTGTGTACCGCAATGACTTGCCGCACGAAAAGCGCAAAATGTCTCCAACCCATCGAGTCAGAGATCGCCCGACCATGGAATTTGGCGGCGATCAATCTGTCGATGTTGTGCGTTGGTTTGTTTACAGCTGGGGCATACATTCCGAATTGATGGAGACGCTGCGGGTGAACCCGCCAAATAGAAATAGTGCCACGACCCACCCTGCGAGTCTTCAATCTCACGCACCTCAAATGTCTCTCGCCAAACGTAGTTGCATCGATTGCAGGAGAACTCGTATTGCTCCAGGTAGCGGTCGTCAATCATCACCAATCACGCTATCGCGAGCCGGTCGAACATAGAAGCGCGCATCGATCAAGTTCGGTGCGGAAGCGGTAGAAGTCGCAATGCGATCTGGAACACGAATGCCTTAGTTGAGCGTGTCTGTGATCTTTGCGTCACATACGGACCTACTTGAAAATGGGTTTTGTTGAGGCGCGTGCAAATCATTGATACGTTTCGAAAGCACAGTGTGCCCGGAGGTAACTTTCGCGGCGCGTCAATTGACCGGGAGCCCCCAGGGGACAAGGGATGATCGGTTTTCCGCCCATGCCTCGAGTAGGTGCGTTGAAAAACGTCTCTCCAACATTAAGAGCGCAGTTACTCCAAAGTAGAGATCCTGCGCAAGTTCTGGTTCGGCGCGGATCAATCCCGTGACCATGCGATCACGTGCAATCTGACCGTGACGCTTGTCCGCTATCACGTGGACGTCGTAAAAACGTCGCCCGGCCGATCCGATTCCAAAGCGCTCGAGTGCCCGACTGTATTGTCCCATCGGCCCAACCGACGTCATTTCGAAGACCGCGAGATGTCCTACGAGGGCTGCGCGCCAGCGCCGATGCAGGGCGAACATCGAGACCAGATTGACCGTCGACAACGTCACTCCAGGTAGGACTTCGACATAGGAGCCGTATGATGAGTCGAGACCAAGTGCACCCATGGTCTCGCCAAAGAGCGTGGAGTGCATCGCGGCAACCTCGCCTGATCCATACTCGTCATATTGGATCGCCACCATGGCAGCTTTTGCTTCGCCCGAAAGCCTCGGAATGCCAAACGTGTGGGGGTCCGCTTCTTTCAACCGATACGCGGATCTATGAACGCACAACTCACGGAATTGTTCCAGCGTTCCAGTCTCGAGGAGATAATTGGAAAGCGAAGGGTTTGGGGACGCCCGAATTGTCTCATCTAAAACTGTAGCCACTTCAAATGGAAAATGAAACTCGACCGGTGCTATTTCATCTCGGAGTCGATCTTCAAAGGCTTTCTCTAGTTCCGCGCGGTACCGAAGTAAGTCCGAATCCCATTCCCAGTTGTAATTGGTCGCTCCACGATAATGCACTTCGTAACAAAGGTAGAGCGCCAGTGCGAAGTCATCATCACTGAGTGCATCGACTCCGGTGACTGGGGGAGTGATACCGAGGCTTCCGGGTTCGCGCCGAAATGCGGAGATCACTGCGGAACTGAGTGGACCACGGGGCCAGGGTAGAAGTGGCCACTTCAAATCCATCGAAGTAGCCGCGCGCGCACTTACAGTGCCCTTCGTTCTGCGGTTATCGTCGACATGGGCCAAAGAAGGTGGCTCTTTTGTCCCTGTCGACGACATTGTGTCGGCGANCTCCGAAGAACGTTCGGCGCTTGTTTTTGACAGCATCATTGCTTTCTTGTCTCGCTTGTTTGACATTTCCCTCCATCTGGTAAAACCTTGCCGTCCAATTCGAGTTGGTCGTTGACAGGAGCATTTTCGACGTCCTTTTAGATATTTCACACCGCAATCTGAGCCGTGATGATCAAGTTGTTCATCTTTGACATGGACTGTCACCTTCTGGATCTTCAAGTTACGACCGCAGTCGTTCCTGAGCAGTTTCTGTCTCCGAACTCTGATTTTCTTGCTTGAGTCAACCTCCATTCGTCACGAAAATCCATATGACTACTGCTCGCCGCCGCCCATCACGTCGGTGTCGGATTGGCTCTCGCCACCCATCACGTCGGTGTCGGATTGGCTCTCGCCACCCATCACGTCGGTGTCGGATTGGCTCACGCCACCCATCACGTCGGTGTCGGTTTGGCTCTCGCCGCCCATCACGTCTGGATGGTCACGACCCTCCGGTACCACATCACTTTTGTCCTTATCCATCTTTCTCCTTTCATTGTCGATTCGATCCGCAGATATGTTCATTCCCGCGCGGGGCGATGTCACTGCGAAAGGGCAAACGAAATGAAGCACCACTTTGGCGATTGACCTGCGACTTCATCGTGTTGCCATCTGGAAGCACGGAAAGTGGTTTTCAAGCGACGAGAGAACATGCGCCCCTCCGGCCGCCCGAAGCTCATCGACCGAGAATCGGCCGCTGGCGACTGCGACGGACACCGCACCGCATGCGTTGGCTGCGGCCACGTCACGAGGGGTGTCGCCTACGACGTAGACATGATTCAGACTGAGATTTTCGTGGAATTGTGATGCCTTCGCGATGGCGATCCGTGTGACCTCAGTTCGATTCGGTGAATCGGAACCGTACGCGCCGAAGACGAAATGTCGATTGAGGTTTGCGGGTATCAATTTGATCCGCGCCGCACCCTCCAACGCGCCCGAAACCAGTCCGAGCGTCACTCCCGCCGCCTGGAGTTGATGGAGAGTCTCTTTCGCACCCGCGAGTAGTCGATATCCCGCCGAAAGCTTGATGTCGTCAGCCAGATGCAATAGATAATGAGCGTAGAGTCGAGAAAGTTCGTCGTCGCTCGGTCCGCGATGAAGTATTCCGCGGAAGGTCGCTCGAGCCACTTGCGGGTCTGTTTCACCCGCTGAGGAGTGCTCGCCGATATCGGCACTGACGCCGTAAAGTTCTTCGAACGCGGCCGACCAACTTCTCGCGCCGGATCCCCCCGTGTGCACGAGTGTTTCGTCGATATCGAATAGCACGACGACTGGTGCGTCCGTCTGTAGAGGAATGGTCAAAGGGCGCCTCGCGCATTCTTCTCGTCGTGACCGCCGAAGCCCTTGCGCATGGCCGACAAGATCTTGTCTGCGAAGTCGTCGAGTCCACGAGAAGCGAACCGCGAGTAAAGTGCCGTCGTAAGTACGGGCGTCGGAACACCTTCGTCAATGGCAGCGATCGACGTCCAGCGGCCTTCACCGGAGTCCGAGACTCGTCCTGCGTACTCGGCCAGGTCGGGCGCATCGAAGAGCGCGGTCGCCGTCAGGTCTAAGAGCCATGACTCGATGACGCTGCCACGACGCCACACTTCAGCCACGGCGGTAGTGTCGAAATCGAACTGATAGAACTCCGGCTGCTCCATAGGTGCCGTCTCGGCGTCCACTTCACTGTGTTGCCGTCCCGCGTTGGCACAGCGCAAAACGTTGAAGCCTTCAGCCAGCGCTGCCATCATCCCGTACTCAATGCCGTTGTGGACCATCTTCACGAAATGACCAGCGCCGTTGGGACCGCAGTACAAGAACCCCTGCTCTTCGGAAGTCGTCGCACCGCTACGACCTGGCGTTCGAAGCGCGGATTCCGCACCCGGCGCGATGCTCAAGAAGATCGGTTCAAGCTTCGCGACAATTTCAGGCTCGCCGCCGATCATGAGGCAATAACCTCGTTCGATTCCCCACACCCCTCC
>JGI20206J14855_1000691_pt1 | contig 10803 bp, 10 predicted proteins | sample NGESurdeep092012_6_FD_14855 | JGI IMG/M metagenome (IMG submission 14855) | reverse complement strand
CACGCGTCGAATACTCCGCTATCGCTCACAACTCCGCCCGCCGGGGGCCGTGACGACGCGTCGTTCACGACGGGCTCGTCCTCCTCGGCCCTCGCCAGCGGTTCTGACAACTGACCATGCCCACCTCGACGAAGCACGCGAAGCGACCGTCGCTCCCGGGTCGCGCGACGGACGTGCCCACGAGCCCGAGTCGCGGTTCGGGACCGGCGCCGATGCCGCGGGTCGCCGACTGGTTCGCCTGGTTGGGCGGCCTCGGGCTCGGAGCCAGCGCCGCGTTCGCGCTCTCGCAAGATTCCTTGCNCTCGGTGACGTCGATGGCGGGGTTCCTCGACGCTCTCGGGCGACTGAGCGGCATGGTGGGCACGTACCTTCTGCTCGTGATGCTGTTGTTGATGGCGCGCATCCCCTGGCTCGAGCGCACGATCGGTCAGGACCGGCTCACTCGTTGGCACCGGCGCATCGGCGCTTGGCCGGTCGTGCTCATCACGTTGCACGTGGTAACACTGCTCTTTGGCTACGCCGCCGCGGCCAAGACAAACGTCGTTAACCAGGCCATCACGTTCATCCAGCACTACCCCGACATGCTGATGGCCTTCGTCGGCTTCGGACTGTTACTCCTCGCGACGACCTTCTCGATTCCCCAGGTCCGACGCCGGCTGCGCTACGAGACGTGGTGGACCATCCACCTCGCGTTCTACCTCGCGGTCGCGCTCAGTTTCGCACACCAGGTCCGCACCGGCATCATCTTTCTGGGCCACCCGTTAACTGTGGCGGTGTGGACAAGGATCTTCGCTGCTGTAGCGAGCGTGCTCGTGCTCTCACGCATCGTGCGCCCAATCGTGGCGAACCTGCGTTTCCGCTTGCGCGTGACCTCGGTCGAAGAGGTCTCGCCGGGTGTGTTCGCGATCGTGATGCGCGGCCGTCACCTCGAGCGCCTCAACGTCTCGGGGGGCCAGTACTTCCAGTGGCGCTTTCTGGCCCCGGGGTTGCTGGTCCACAGTCACCCCTACTCGCTCTCGGCCCTGCCCAGCCCGCCGTATCTTCGCGTAACGGTGAAGTCCTTGGGCGACCAGTCCTCTGCGCTCGCGTACCTGCGCCCCGGGACGCGCGTCTTCATCGAAGGTCCCTACGGCGTGTTCACCCGTCACCAGATCACCGCGCCGAACGTTACGCTCATCGGCGCTGGTGTGGGGGTGACACCACTGCGTGCCCTGCTTGAGGATCTCCCGGACGACATCGCGGTGACGGTGCTGCTGCGCGCATCGACCATTGAGGATTTAGTGCACGCCGATGAGGTCCGTACGCTCGTTGAGCAACGCCAGGGAACCTTTCACACCATCCTCGGGCCACGTCAACGAGCGCCGCTCGATCGCACCACTTTGAACAAACTGGCTCCGTGCATTCGCGACAGTGACGTCTACGTCTGCGGGCCTGCGGGTTTCACCGATGACGTCGCCAAAGCCGCCGCCAGTTTGGGAGTACTCACCACACGAATCCACCTCGAGGAGTTCTCATTCTGATGACTACACGTCGCACCCCCATGGTCGTCATTGGCACCCTCGTTGGCCTCGTCGCAATCGGTAGCTTCCGCGCAAGCCCGGCGGCACTCTCCATGACGGCGACCGCTCCAGCCCCGACGTCGGTCACCGCGGCGTCGCGCACCACGCCTACGTCCACCAAGCATTCGACGACGACCCCGTCGGCGGTGCGTAGCCAGACCGGCTCGACGGTCAACTACAACTACGGCACGCTCGCGGTGTCGGTCACCGTCCAGGGCAAGACCATCACCAACATCTCGGTACCTTCACTCAACGACGGTGGCAATTCGTACTCCCAGAGCCTCGACTCGATGTCGATCCCCATCCTCACGAAGGAGGCCATGGCCGCCCAGAGTGCGAATATTCAGAGCGTCTCTGGTGCGAGCTACACAAGTGCTGGCTTCACCCAGTCATTACAGAGTGCGTTAACGGCGTTGGGGATTTGAGATGACCACCTCGAACCTCAACTCAACCACCTGGACGCTGCGTCGAGAAGAGGAAGTCATGGGCACCGTCGTCGTGCTCGACCTCTACGCCGACGCCTCGGTGACCTGCGACGAACTGACGCCCTCGCTGCACGCGGCGATCCAAGAACTGCACGAAGCCGATCGACTCTTTTCCACCTACGACCCGACCAGTGCGCTGAGTCGGGTCCGCGCCGGAACCCTGGACCTGGCGGACGCGCCGCGCGTGATCAGCGACGTTCTCGAACTCTGTCGTGACGCGCGAGAGTTCAGTGACGGTTGGTTCAATCCCTGGGGACTGGCCGGTGGCCTTGACCCGACGGGCTACGTGAAGGGCTGGGCCGCCCAGCGCGCGTTGGAACATCTGCGCGTCGGACCGGCGCACGCGGCGATGGTGAACGCGGCCGGCGACCTAGCTTGCTACGGCGTGCCACGCACTGGCGAACTCTTTCGCGTGGGCATCGTCGATCCCTTCCGACCCGACTCGTTGGTGGCGTTGGTGGACTTGCGCGCGGCCCTGGCCACGTCGGGCACCTACGAGCGCGGCGCGCATCTGATCGATCCATTCACCGGTCGAGCAGACGTCCGCCTCGCCTCGGCGAGCGTGAGCGGACCGGACCTCGGAATGTGTGACGCGTTGGCCACGGCGCTGTGCGTGGCCGGCGAGGAAATGCTCGCCACCTTCGAGTCGCTGGCGGGCTACGAAGCCTTCATCGTAGGACTCGACCAGACTCGTCGGTGGACGACGCGTTTCGCGCTGGCCGGGGTAACGGACTGCGACCTCGCGGCTGCCGTAGAGACATCAAGGTCAGTCAACAATTCAACTCTCATCTGATCCGAGATGAAGTCCCGGACGAATACGTTGGCGTCCAAGTCGCTCGAGCTCGGACCCGCGACCAGTTGAATCAACGGGTCAGATTGGTCGTAGAGAACGTCGGCAAGACCAATGATCGGCGGCCCTCAAAGGTTTCGTAAACATCTCGCCGACCACAATGCGTCAAAAGTGGGGTTCTAACGAACGTGGAACAGCATCTCTTCTCGCCTTGGCAGGGATTCGTCATTTCTCTTTTGCGCCAAGCGCAAAGCGATCGTCGTCCATCCTCGAACGCAACGCGTCCACCAGCGTCGTCAACTGGCGTTTGGCGGCGGCGGCGAGGTGGTCGGCTGGGTCGCCTTTGGTTTCGATTGAGGGATGAGCAGTTGGTGGGCAGGCAGGAGGGCCATGTCGGTGTCGGCCAACCACGTACTAATCAGTCGCTTCGCGACGCGNCGACTGATCCACAAGAGCACGAATGCCGACGGCAGCTCGACGGCGAGGGCCACCATACTTTGTTGAAGATCGCTGTAGCGCGAGGTCGTCGTATCAAACCACGCGTCCACCAACAGCAGCGTCGCACACGCGGTGGCGAACTGAATCAAGATTGCACGCCGCCGCCACGCCGCCCATGCTGACAGCAAGAGAAACGTGACCTGCGCGGCGTCAAGTCCCACCCACGTCACGTCCCAGTGGTTGGCAACGTAGTGATGTGGCAGACGCAGTCCAAGGTAGATCGTCCACACAGTCTCTAAGACAGCGCCGAGGCACAACGCCGACAGCAAGACGCTGCGCTGGATTGATGCTTGGCGAGACGGAGTAATTCGTCGAGTCACCATTGGAGCACCGAAACCTCGATCAATCGTATGACGCACGGGACCGGACCCATTTAGAAAATATCGTACCGCCGCACGAACATTTAAGAGGTGTGTGGTCAATGCGACCGAAATCGTAGGGGTGAGCCGGACCACTCCTTCCAGAGGGCCAACCGCTTTGTGACCACTGACGTTTCGCAATCATCCCGTCGGAAAAGCTCCACCGACACGCAGTGCCAATCGTTGGGACCAGACGTCCTCGCTGCACTAGAAAAGGGTCGTGCGAAAGCTCATAATTGTCGTAAGGATCATCGCCGGTGGGATAGCACTCAGCACTGTCGTTGGTGGTCCATCGCGGTCGTACATCTCCGGATACAACTCCAATCTCGACGGAACGAGCAACTGCGCGCCGCTCAATGTTCCTCCTCGCGGGGCCGACTCGTTCCAGTACAGCGGCGGCTGCAAGGCCGCGCTGCAACAGTGGTTTGGAAAATTCGGAGTTGGCGGCGGCGGCCCGTTTGGAGGAGGTGACAACCTCGCACTCGTGCCGGGTAATCCCAAATTTACGATCTCACCTCTCAATTGAATTCGTGGGCATTACACCGTGAGACTCCATTGCCTGCATAGGGCACTGCGAATCGGTGTCCTTCGCCGGACCAATGTTGTGACAAATTTGTGTGAGTGACGCGACGCACTCCCTACGCTGGATTGACGCAGTACCTACGAGGCTTGTCGGTTTTTGTCACTCTCAATGATGAGGCATGGCGATCTTTAGGAAGGACAATCATGTCCACCTCCGCACGAAGTTCAACTCATTCGTCCTCACCAGCCGTGGTGCGAAGCCTCCGGCTCTCTTTCGGCACCTTCTTGGTCACCGGAATTGCGTTTCTCACCTTCGCGGCCTTGGGCGCCCAGACCGCGTCGGCGGCCACGGCCCCCGTCAACCTCGGCACCGCATCATCCTTTGCCGTATTGGCGGGCAGCGCCATCACCAACACCGGTCCGACCACGATCAGTGGCGACATCGGGCTCTCTCCGGGCACCGCGCTCTCAGGATTTCCGCCGGGTTCCCAGACAACGGGTGCCACGTACGTGGCGAACGGAGTAGCGCTCACCGCCGAGAACGACCTCATCACGGCCTCCAATAGCGCCGCGGGCCGATCGCCGTACGTCACCGTCGCGGGAGACTTAGGTGGATCGACGCTCGTCTCCGGCGTGTATCGCTCCACCTCATCCATGGGTCTCACCGGCACGGTGACCCTCAACGGCGGTGGCAACCCGGATTCAGTCTTCATCTTTGAAGCGGGATCATCCTTGACGACGGCGTCGACCAGCGTCGTGGCGCTGGAGAACGGAGCGCAGGCGTGCAACGTGTTCTGGCAGGTCGGCAGTTCCGCCACCCTGGGGACCACCACGAACTTTGCCGGATCGATTCTCGCGACGACGTCGATCACGTTGAATACCGGCGCGACGGTGAACGGACGAGTCCTGGCTCTGGGTGGCGCGGTCACCATGGACGACAACACGATCACCGTGCCCACCTGTCTCTTGGCAACGTCCACGACCTCGACCACGTTGTCGACGACGACGAGNACCACCACGGTGCCAACGACGTCAACCACGCTCGCAGCCGGTACGTCGGGCGGCACCCCTCTCGTCTCGTCCGGCACGACCACGACGACGACACCGTTGCCGATCGGCGCACCGGATACGGGTGCGGGCGGGACGGCGCGATCTGTGTCATCGCTCCTCTTGCCGATTGGCCTGGTCGCCCTGGGCTTGGCGGCCATTTCGCGAGTGCTCATCGTTCGCGCGCGCCGCGCCAGGGAGAGTTAACGAGAATTGCCTGACGTCACTCGTCGCGCGCGCCACCACCTCTCACCTGGGTAGTGAGGAACGATCGCTCGGCGTCGTTGCGCGTCAGTTCGAGCGCCCGTTCATTTTCCACGGGTGCTTCATCCGTGCGACCGAGCCTTCGAAGGAGATCGGCCTTGATCGCGGGAACGTAGTGGTAGTCGCTGAGTCGCGGATCCGACTCGAGCTCTTCGACCAAGGCCAACGCTGCTAACGGCCCGTCGACCTTTGACACCGCGACCGCGCGGTTCAGGGCCACGACCGGCGACGGCCACGCGACGAGCAAGTCGTCGTAGAGCCGGACGATTTCGTTCCAGTCCGTACTTTCAAACGAGGGCGAGCGAGCGTGCACCAAGGCAATCGCCGCCTGAAGAACGAAGCGACCGGGCCGGGCACCGCGAAGACCCTCCTCGACCAACTCGCCGGCTTGCGCGATGGCGAGCCCGTCCCACTGCGATCGATCTTGTTCATCGAGGCGCACCAGCGCGCCATCGTCACCGACCCGAGAAGAACGCCGTGCGTCGGTGACCAATAACAGCGCGAGCAGTCCTCGGACTTCACGTTCGTCCGGCATCAACTCTCGAAGGACATTGGTCAGATGCAGCGCCTCATCGACGAGCTCGGGACGCATCAGCGACGAACCGGACGTCGCGGTGTGTCCCATGGTGAAGAGCAAATAGATGACGCCGAGGACCGCGCCCAGGCGATCAGGCATCTCGGTTTCGCTCGGCATTCGCAACGCAATGCGAGCCGTCGCAATCTTCTGTTTGGCCCTCGTGAGTCGGGCGCCCATCGCGGTCTCCGAGACCAAGAAGAGTCGGGCGATGTCCTCGCTCGACATGCCACACACCAGTCGCAACGTGAGGGCCATCTGAGCCTCGGGCGCCAGTGCCGGATGACGGCAAAGGAAAATGAGACGAAGCCGTTCATCCTTCACGTCGTCCTCCGCGTCCGTTTGAATCAGTTCTCTTCGTTCGTCTTCTTCGACGGTTACTTCGGGTTCGACCAACAACGGGATCTTTGAGCGCAGCGTCACCTCGCGGCGAATCACGCCCGGCGCTTGGCCACCGTGGTCAGCCAGGCGCCGGGACTAATCGGAACGCCGTCGCGGGTCCACGCCTCGAGCGCGGCAACAAATGCCTCTTGCACGCACTCTTCGGCGACGTCGAGGTCACGGGTCGTGTACGCCGTCGCGGCGAGCACGGCGGCCCACTCACGACGGTGTGCGTCAGCGATCGCCTGTTCGACCTCGAGCGCCCCACTCGCTCGCACCTAGCCAAACCTCAACGTCATCGACCTAGTGGTGTCCGCGGCGCGTCGGTATGACCCAGTCCTCGACGGGACGCACCTCGACGCCACCGCCCTGATGGCAAATGGGGTTTGTCCCCGCAATCTTGAGCGCTTCGTCGAGGTCCCGTGCTTCGATGATGCAGAAACCGGCGATGACTTCCTTGGTCTCGAGGAACGGTCCGTCGGTGATGACGTCACCTCGGATCGACGTCGACATGGTGTGCGGCTCCAGTGCGAACGCTGCGATCATCGTGCCGTCGCGCTGCAAATCTTGGGAATGCTGATCGTGCTCGGCGCGGCCCGAGCCTCCATCGTCCTCTTCCTCATGAACGACGGGCGCGTACAGCAATATTGCGTATTCAGCCATGGTGGCTCTCCCTTCGGGCGACTCCCTGCCGCCTTCATCCTTACGTCGAACCACTTGGCCAAATTCAACAGGGGAATTTGGGTCGTTGTCAAGGGACATTTCCACCCGGAAGTCGCGGCGAATGGGGCGCTCAAAATAGGAATCCGACGCCGTGTCAGGGACCGCCCAGGGAGCCGCGTGGCCACAATTTGACGACGTGGAGAGTGCGCCGGCGACGGTCACGCGCAAAGTAGGTTCATGACAGGGCGAGCGAGTTGCCCAACGGATGCCACACGCCGCAACGACGACAGTACCTTCGTTCTTTGGAAGGGTCGGCCACAGGCAGGGGGTAGCAGTTCGTGACGAACGAAGATTCGATGGTCCCAGATATCGGCGACTTCTTCTACAGCTCCCCCGATCTTCTTTCGATCTTCGGAAAAGACGGTGCTCTCATTCAGGTGAATCCGGCGTGGCACGACATGCTGGGTTGGGATTTCGACGAGCTACGCGGTGTTCCGTTCGCGGATTTCGTTCACCCCGATGACGTACAGGCGACAGAGGACGAGTTTCGCATCGTGATCCGCGGTCCCGACGAGATACGCCGCGGATTCATCAATCGTCAACGCTGTCGCGACGGCGCGTACCGAACCATCTCGTGGAACTCATTTCGAAAGGACGGGTGGGTCTGCGCGACGGGTCGGGACGTCACGGACCGCGAAGAGATGCAGTACCAACTGAGCCAGAGCGCGACCGTCGCCGAAGCGATGTTCGAAGCGGCAGCCGACTCAATCGTCATCATCGACCGGGACCTCAACATCGTCGAGTCGAGCCCCGAGAGCGAACAGATCTACGGTTACCCCGAAACCGGTCGACGAGGGCATACCGGGCTGAACATCCTCGACGACGAAGACCGGCCCGTCGTCGAGGCGGCGCTGCGAAAGACCTTCGAAATCGACGCGGTGACGACGGTCAGTTTTCGCGCCCGTCGCGCCGACGGTCACGAAATCACACTCGAGACACGAGGGCGCGCCTTGCGCAACCCCGACGGGCCGCCGATGCGTGCCGTGTTCATCACCCGTGACATCACCGCCGCGGCGCAGACCCAGTCCGCGCTGACCGAGAACCTCGCCAAGATGCGCGCGATCATTGACACGGCCGTCGACGCGATCACCGTGATCGACCGTGACGGCACGGCGCTCGAAGTGAGTCCGGCGAGCGAAGCAATGTACGGAATCCCTGAAGAGAATCGCCGAGGCCATTCCGTCCTCGAATTCGTGCACTACAACGATCAGGCCGTCGTCTTGGCCGCCATCCGAAAGATCTTCGATGAAGGTCAGGCCTCGACGGCCCGCTTTCGGGTGCGCCACGATGACGGGCACTGGGTCACTGTTGAATCGCGCGGTCAAGCGCTCGATAACAACGGTGAGGCGCCAACCGCCGCCGTCGTGATCACCCGCGACATCTCAGAATCGGTGGCATTGGAGCACGCACTCGAGATCGCGAGGTCCGCGGCCGAGCGCCACGACGCCGCCAAGAGCGAGTTCATGTCGCGCATGAGTCACGAACTGAGGACACCGCTCAATTCCGTGATTGGATTCTCTCAATTGCTGCAAATGGAGACCAGTGATCCGGACGTCCTGCGGATGCTGGGCCATATCAATAACTCGGGACAGCACCTCTTGAATTTGATCGATGAGATCCTCGACATCTCGCGGATCGAGTCCGGACGCGTCATCGTGAACTTACGCGCGGTGTCACTGGAGGACCTGGTGCGGGACTGCGTCGGTATCATCACTCTTCAGGCCAACGAGCACGGCATCGAATTGGAAATTGGTGAAATCACCGACGCACTGGTGCGCGCGGACAAACAGCGCCTTCGACAGATTTTATTGAATCTTCTCTCCAACGCAATCAAGTACAACCGACCCCGAGGTCGAGTAATCGTGAGCACCGAGTTGGCTGAGGACGTGGTTCGGATCTCGGTGAGTGACACGGGACTCGGCATCAGTCCGGAAATGGTGGAACGACTCTTCATTCCCTTCGATCGCTTGAACGCCGAAGCAACCGGGATTGAAGGAACTGGACTGGGACTCGCACTTTCAAAGAACTTGACCGAAGCGATGGGGGGAACCTTGATCTTCGACAGCACACCAGGCAAGGGCTCGACCTTCACCATCCGACTGCCGATCTTCAATGGTTCCTAGTCAGAGCCTTTGGAAGGTGATGCACGCGTGCCTACTTGTCCAAACGACGCTCATGAAAAAACGCGCGTAGCAACTCGGCCGACTCTTCTCTGAGAATGTCGTACGTGAGCGACGCTTCGTGCAAAAGCCGCGGATCACTCAATACGTTGTAGCGGGAGCCGACCGCGCCGGCCTTCTCGTCGAGCGCGCCGATGACCACGCGTCGCACGCGTGCGTTCAAGAACGCCCCCGCGCACATGACGCACGGCTCCAACGTGACGTAGGCCGTGACCTCGTCCATGCGCCACGATGGCCGTGAGAACGCGGCATCACGAAGCGCCACGATTTCGGCGTGGGCCGTGGGGTCTTGGTCCAGTTCGCGGCGATTTTCCCCCACGCCGATCACCACGTCGTTCTCCACCAAGACGCATCCGATAGGTACGTCGTCGTGTCCGGCGGCAACAATGGCAATGTCGAGTGCCGCGCGCATAAAGAGCTCGTCGTTCCCGGTGTCATCCACGACCACGAACTTACGAGAGTTGCGCGCGCTGCGTCGAGGTGTACAAAAAAGTCGCGTTGACGGCGCGGTAGGCTTCTCGACGGAGGGGTGCGAGAGCGGCCGAATCGGGCAGTCTCGAAAACTGCTGTGTCTCCGGGCACCGTGGGTTCAAATCCCACCTCCTCCGCCAGCAGGCAACGGGTGACTTTGGTCACCCGTTTTCTGCTCTGGAAACTGTTCGCGTCGCTCCAAGTACGCTGGATTCGTCGGCTCGCGCCGCACGAATCTCAGGAGAATGCCATGGTCTCGTCAGTCGATACATCAGTAGGAACCGAGCGCAAGGTCATCACCGAACTGCCCGGTCCCAAGTCGCGCGCCCTGCACGAGCGCCGCCACGCCGTCGTCAGTGCCGGACTGACGCAGGGTTTCCCCATCTACATCGACCGCGCCGAGGGCGCCATCCTCGTGGACGTCGACGGCAACCAGATCCTGGACCTCGGCTCGGGCATCGCCGTCACGAGCATCGGCCACGCCGTGCCCGAACTGGTCGAAGCCGTGAGCGCGCAAGTCGCGGCCTTTACGCACACCTGTTTCATGGTGAACCCCTACGAGAGTTACGTCGAGGTCTGTGAAGAACTCGCCGCGTTGACGCCCGGTTCGCACGCCAAGACCTCGGCGCTCTTCAACTCCGGCGCCGAGGCGATTGAGAACGCCGTCAAGATCGCTCGTCTCGCCACCGGCCGCCAGGCGATCATCGTCTTCGACCACGCCTACCACGGCCGTACCAACTTGACGATGGCGCTCACGGCGAAGAACATGCCTTACAAGGACCGCTTCGGTCCCTTCGCGCCGGAGATCTACCGCGTGCCGATGAGCTACCCCTTCCGCGACGGGTTAAGCGGTGCCGAGGCGGCTGCGCGCGCGATCAAGATGATCGAGACCGAGGTCGGCGCCACGAACGTCGCCGGTCTTCTCATCGAGCCCATTCAGGGTGAAGGCG
>JGI20206J14855_1000679_pt1 | contig 10928 bp, 9 predicted proteins | sample NGESurdeep092012_6_FD_14855 | JGI IMG/M metagenome (IMG submission 14855) | reverse complement strand
TCCGCCCAGCCGCAGCGGCTGCCGGGCCAGGGTATTTCCTTGGACAGGCCGCGCAAGATGATCGTCGGCACGCCGTCCGCCAGTTCGGCCAGGGGTATAAACTCGCCTTTGGTATAGGTCAGGTTGGAATAAATCTCATCGGCTATCAGGAACAGTTTGTACTCCTTGGCGATAGCCACGAATTCCTCCAGAATATGCCGCGGATAGACCATGCCGGTCGGGTTGTCGGGATTGATAATCAGCAGGCCGGCAATTTTTGGGTTGGCCGCGACTTTGGCCCGCACTTCGTCGGCATCGGGCAGCCAGCCGTTCTCAGGATGGAGCTTGTATGTCAGGTGGGCGGAATGGCCGTGGGCGGCTTCAATCGCCGAGTGCGTCGGATAGGCCGGGTTGGGGCCCAGGACCCGGGCTTCGGGATTCAGCCAGGTGTATATCTTGGTGATGGCGTCGCCCAGGCCGTTGAAAAACAGGATGTTTTCGGGGTCGAGGCGGGCTTTGCCTTGCCGGGCGCGCTGGTCGCTCAGGAATTCGCGGGCCGCTCGCAGGCCTTTGGTCGGCGAATAGCCGTACGACGCGTTATTCTTCGCGACCTCTTCGACTATAAGGTCGCGGATCCACTGGGGCACCTGTTCGCCTTTGGCGACCGGGTCGCCGATGTTCTCCCAGGTAATATCGATGCCGGTGGCGGCCAGCCGTTCGGCGAACTCGACGATACCGCGGATTTCGTAATGCAGCTCGCCGGCACCTGGATGGACTATATTGACCCTCATAGTTTGCGCAATTTACGGCGGGCCGTTTCAAACGCGAAAGTCGGTATATAAGCGGCCTTATTGATTACTAAATCACGGGCCGGCAAATAGGCCACGTCCTGGCCGCCAAAACCGCGCTTGAAGACCGATACGCCATGGAAGCGGTGTTTGGTCTGGCCATGTTCGGTGACGCCCCAGAAATTATAACGCCGGCAGCCGCGGCGGCGGGCTTCCCGGATGGCCTCCCATTGAATCGCGTAAGCGCCCGGCAATTTGCGGGCCAGTTCGGTACTGGCGCCATAGTGGTAGGCTGCCTCGGGACCATAAAAAATAATGAATGCCATGGCCAGCAAACGGCCTTCGTGCGAAGTCCGGTACATGATTACCTTGCCCGGCTCGGCGAAAGTCCGGAATTGTTCGCTCAGAAACCGGCGCGAAAACGGTACGAAATGCTGGCGCTGGGCGGTCGCGAATTGCAGTTCGCAGAATTCATCGATGAATCGGTCGTCAGTTGCCGCTTCGACTTTGATACCGAGCTTCGCTGCCCGGTTAACTTCGTAGCGGGCGCCCTTGCGCATGGCCCGTTTGAGTTCTTCGTCGCTTTTGTTTAAATCAAGCTGGCTGGTCAGGTCAGCTGTCACGTGCATCGGCGCCCGGCGGAAACCAAGTCCCCGGAACAAACGCCGGTTAGCCTCGCTATCAAGCAATTGCGGCCGGACGCGCGCGAACAAGCACTGGTTGTCGGCAGCCGCTTGTTTAACCGCCCCTACCCAGACAGCGACAAGTTTCGTATCGGACCAGTCAAGAATCGGACCGCCGGCGATAACCATGTGCCGGCCCCGCCGGGCCGGTTCAACCACCGCCTGGGCTACGCCGATAAGCTTATCGTCTTCATAAAAACCCANTCTNACNACNGTTTTACCAAGCCGCTCGTGGAAGCTCCCCCAATACCAGGAATGCAGGAAATTGGCTTCCTCGCGNTTGGCCAGAAACCCTTCCCAAACGTCNTTGTCGGTTATGGGTTTGGTGTCGATGCTTGCCATTGCTTGATTTTAGCACAGATGTCGCGGGCGATTTGGGGGGTGATATGGCGNTGNGTCGGNAGGTTAACGATGTGTTCGGCCAGGGCTTCGGCGTTCGGGCAATCGCCTGATTCGTAATCGGTTTTTGACATGTAGCGTTTCGGCGCTATCGGCGCGTCGTACCAGGTATCGCCAATGTAAATACGGCTCCGGCGCAAGTAGCCGATAAGCGAGGTCCGGTCGTCTAGCCAAAGCGGAAAGCGCAAGTAAGCNGGCTCGCCGGACCCGGCGCTAAAACGCGTCGAGGCAGGCAGGTTCTCTTGGTATATGGCGGCGATTTGGCGCCGGTGGGACAGTTCGCCGGCCGCTGCCCGCAAACGCGGCAGCAGCAACGCCGGAGCCGAAGGACTCATCCGGTGCAAGCCGGTGATATTGTCGCTCATCGGTGTTGCAAGCAGCTTGAGCCGCTTGAGTACATGGTGCAGAACACGTCCGATGCCGGACCCGTACAATGAACGGATCAGGCTTGTCCAAAACGGGTACCAGCGGTTTTTGGCCCGCTGCCAGACCGTGACGGCCGGAGCTTCGAAAGCCGGCGGCTTAGCTTCGCCGGCCCGCCGGTCAACCAGGGCGCCGCCGGCGACGACGTCCAACGGCTTATCCTGGCTAAACGACAGCATCGTAAAAGCGGCGATCGTGCCGACGGCGCGGCCGTCATCATAAACCGCTCCCGCGCTATGCGCCAAATCTTCTATAACCATCAGCTTGTGCTGCCGGCAATACTCGGCTAAAGCCCGGCCGTCGGCCGGATAGCCAAGCGTGTTCTGGATAATCACGGCACTGAGGCTGGAGTCCTTGCGCCGGGCCTGCTCCAGCTCTTTGACGCCGAAGTTGAGCTGCTTCGGGCCGACGTCAATGAACAGCGGTTTATAGCCGGCATTCAACACGGCTCGGTAAACCACGTAGCAGGTAAAACCGCTGATGCCGACCGCCGAGCCGGCCGGCAAAGCGCTCCGTCTCAAGGCCAGCTCTAGGGCGTCGCGGCCCTTATAGGTCAGGGTCGCGGAACCGCCGTAAAGCTCGCCTAAATGCTCTTCGACCAGTCGGCGGGCGGTGTCGGATTTACGGGCCAATAGGCTGCGCCAGACAAACGCCCCGAATAGTTTGAACCCAAAGAATTAAAAACCGCCATTCAGGCCCCCGCCGCCTTAATAATCAGGCCGGCGACTGCTTCTGTATGGGTAGCCTGCGGCGCGTGCCGGGCGCCGTCGATAATGTTCAGCTCCGAGCCTTTTAACAGACCGTGGAGTTTGCGGCCGTCTTTGAGCGGCGTGATAGCGTCGTTGCGGCCCCAGATAATCGTGACCGGCAGCGTAATCCGCGAGTAATCAATCAACTTGTCGGCGTTCAGCATGTTGCGCATAGTCAGCTTCATATTCTCGGGCGCGTTATTGTAATCGCTGGCTTTGATAAGTCTGTAGAACGCCCGCCTGACGATCGGAACGCGTCCGAATAGTTTGCCGGCGCGGGCAATAGACCGCAAGAACCGCAATTTGGCGCGCGGTATGAATTCGTCATGCGGCAGGCCGGCGCTATCGATTAGAACCAACCGCGCGATCCGGCCGGGATGTTTCTGGACGTAGCTGAGCGCGATCCGTCCACCGTTGGAATGCCCTATTACGACCGGCGCTTCCACGCCCCTTAGCTCGCCGTCCAGCCAATCTACATAGCCATCGATATCCCAGACCTTGTCGCTCGGCTCCGTCAGGCCCGGTACCTTTAGTAATACCGGATCAATCCCGCCGGCTTTGAGCTGTTCGCAAATGTCCGTCCATTTGTCCAAAGAATAGGTCCAGCCGTGGATAATAAAGACTTGTTTCATTTCGGCAATCCCCATTCCTGGCGGCGCTTGACCCATTGGGCCTCCCGCCTTACCAGCTGAGCCGCGTCGGCCGGATCGGCCAGGAGCTGCTCGACCACGCCTTCGAGGAAACGGCCGCCTTTGAATAGGATAGCTTCGCCGCCCTTTAAGTTGGCGTCCAAGTAATCAAGCACCTGCTTGGGATTTTCGAAGGCAACGACCGGTGTGTCCGGCAGCAGTTCCTGAAGCAACGGGTAAGTATGCCGGGCGGTGCGCGGCCCGAGCAGCACGATATGTTCGACGTCCAGTTCACTGACGGCCCGCGCCAGCCGTTCATGTTCTTCCTGTTCGAGACTGCCCTGTTCGAGGATGTCGCCCAGCACGGCCCATTTGTGCTCAGCCGGATAATCGTTAAATAGCTTCAGGATGGCGGTTGTCGCCCCCAGGCCGGTATTATACGTGCTATCGATTAAGGTCGTTTGCTTGCGCCCCTTAAATATAGTGCTGCGGCCGGGCGGCATTACCAGCTTCTTATAAGACGGATCTAATTCCACGCCAAGGTAATCAAGCAAGGCGTTAACCATCTGCAAACTGCCGCCCAGTTCGCGCGGGTGCAGGCCCGGCAAACTGATAACTTGGCCGGCGATAGTATAGACCGTCCGGCCGCCTTTCAGCTCGTAGCCGGAGACCGCTTTGGCCGCCACTTCTATGGTCTTGGCGCTTTTGGGTACCCTGGCAAGCTGGGCCGTGACTTCTGCTTGGTCGCCGTTGGCAACTACGAGTTTCCGGGTATTGGCCGCGAACCAGCCGAATTCGTAAGCAATCGCCGCTTCGTGCGTCTCAAAAGCGCCCTGTTTGACGAGCCGGTCGAAATTCATGCTATGGGTGCGGTAAACGCTGACCCAAAGCGTGGCCTCGGGTGTCAGCAGTTTTGACACGAATTGGCCTTCGCGAGGCCGGTCGCAATCGGCTTCGGCGATGTATAGCTTCGGCGGCGGCAGGCGGCGGAAGACCTTGAACGGCGCCACGATGAAACGAAGCGGCCACTGGCTCCGGGAGTTAACATTGGTTGCCATGCCCAGAATATGAAACGGCAGCCCGATGGCGCCGTTGGCGTGGTGGCTATAAACGGCTTGGTCGCCAAGCTGGGCCTCTATCAGGTGCAGCAAGGTGGTTTTGCCGGTCGAGCCGGTAACGACGACTATCCGCGGCTGCCAGCGGCGCAGAACTATACGCGCCCAGAAGGCAAAGTAAGCCGCGACTACAAAGTACAAACGACGTTTAGTCTTGTTAAGCATTGCTTATATTCTAACTCAGCAGCCGGCCTAATAGTAAATGCAGCTACCGGGCCGCTAAACGGAACCGGTAGCTGCGAAGCGGCGGACTGGTGGAGCAATTGCAGGTTTAAGCCTGCGCATGCCCCATGCTGGTCCGTCCACATAAATACTAGCAAGCCGGCCTGAACATATCAAACCGCGCGGTCCGGCAGCCGGCGGACTACTGCGTTAAAGTGCCGCCGGTACTGCTACTGCCGGTGGTACTATTCAAGCCGCTGAAGAGATTGGACAAGCCGGGGCTGGCGGCGGCGTCTTTTTCTATCTCGGTCAGGACTTGGACGGCCGGTTCGGCGTTGGGCGGGGCGGCGATGGAGACCGGGGCATAGCTGATAGTCGTCGTGAACGAGCCGGTGGCGCCGCCTTGTTTGGCGCTATTGTCCTGGAAGGCTACCTTAACGATGCGTTTGCTGCTCTTGTCTACCCAGACGGTGACAGGCGTCTTGCCGTGGTCGCCGGTCGCGTTTGGCGTGCTGGGCAGCGTCGTGGCGCTTTTGTAGCACTTTTGGACGGCTTTGACTATCGACAGATTGTACAGGGTTTTGGAATTGCCATAAGCGGTCGCCTTGTCATCGTCGATGCTCAGGACGAACTTCTCGGCCGGCTGGCCGTTGACGGAATCTGAAGCGGTACTCTGGATAGTCGTGAAAGGATTCTTATTATACTGGTTTTCCAGCAATTGTATGTCGGCCTGGGTTAGGCCCCAATTGGTGTTGAGGACACAGCTGGCGCCGCTTTCGTCGAGCAGCGTGCTGTCGATGACGATCCACTTGTTGGAAAGCTGGTTGCTTAAGGTGGTCGCCAGCGAACCGGCGTCCGGGCTATAGGCGCCTATCAGGTTGGCTATGGTACTTATGTCACCGACTTTTATGTAGACGTTGTCCTTGACCAGCCGGGCTTCGACGGGGAAGCTAACGCCCGAAACAGTGAGGTTGAGCTGGATGTCGGCCGTCTTGGCGGTGCTGTTGCTGGCGCCGTCGATGTCGGCCTTCAGGGCCAGGCCGCCGGTGCCGGAACTGGCTTCGAGGGTGCCTTTGAAGCTGCTCTGTTTTTGCTGCAAGCTGTTGACCAGCGCCGATTTCAGGACGTTGGCCGGTTCATTAGGCACGACGACAGCGAAGTAGGCGGCGGCCGAACCGCCGCCGATGACCAGCACGGCAGCCAGTACCAACGCCAGCTTCTTGAATAAGCCGGACTTGGAAGCCGGTTGGGACGGGGGAGAGCTGGCGACACCGTAAGCGGCGGCTAGCGGAGCGTTAAACTGACCCGGTATAGGCGGCGGCGGAGATGGCGGCGGCGCGGCCGGGGAAGCCGAGAAATCGCCGCCTGTCACGACTGCCGAGCCCGGTAACGGCCCGCCGACACTGGCCGGGACTGGCGGGTTCGGCGTAATGTCGGGGGATACGACTATTGGGGGCTGGCCGGGAGCGGCCGGCGACGCGCCGTTCCAATCCGAGACTACGGGTTCTGGAGAGACGTTCGGGCCGGGAGCCAGCGGAACATCGGTTGATGGCGGCGGAACAGGCGGATTAGTTGAAGGTGATACGGTTATCGGCGGCGATGGTTCGCCAGAGTTTTGGTTGTTTGTGTTAGGGTCCATGACGGCTGGCCGCTCCTCAGCGGCGGTTCAGTTATTTACAAGCTTGATTATACATAAGCGTAGTAATTTACCAAACAGGTCAAGGCTTGGTGGAGATAGGGAGAGTCGAACTCCCGACCTCGGCAATGCGAATGCCGCGCTCTAGCCAACTGAGCTATATCCCCTCTTACGGTTCGAATTTCGTAGTGGTGCGCGGGGCGGGAATCGAACCCGCAAGCCTGTAAGGGCAAGGGATTTTAAGTCCCTCGTGTATACCAATTCCACCACCCGCGCACGGGTAAATTTAGGATAAACTGGAGGCGCCTACCGGAATTGAACCGGTGTAAAAGGTTTTGCAGACCTCTGCGTAACCACTCCGCCAAGGCGCCGTGTTAGAACAGGGCTATTATAGCGTATTATATGTGGGCAGCTAAACGGGACCGGCATGACTTACAAATACTTTTCACATAACGGCAGCATCCTGCCGATCGAGCGGGCGGTCGTGCCGCTGGACAGCGTCGAATATTCTTACGGTTTCGGCGTTTATGAAACTATCCGCGTCGCCAAAGGCAAGGTTTATTTCGCCGATGATCACTGCCGGCGGTTAATGGAATCGGCCCGGATTATCGGTTTGGAACATGAATTTTCCGAAGCTTTCGTAAGAACCGGCCTGCGAGCACTTATTAATAAGAATGAAGCCGAAACCTGCAACCTGAAAATTCTGCTGGTCGGCGGCTCGACTCCGGACACGGCGACTCTGGACATTCTCTGCCTCAACCCGCTCTTCCCGGACCGCAAGCTATACAAAGACGGCGCGGCCTGCACTACTTATAATTACGAGCGGGCCTTCCCCGGCGCCAAAACCCTCAACATGCTGGAGAGCTACCTGGCCTACCGCGAGGCCAAAGCCGCCGGCGCCTACGACGCCCTGCTCATTAACCGGGCCGGCTGCGTCACCGAAGGCACACGGACCAATTTCTTCGCGCTGAAAGGCCGGACGCTGATCACGCCGCCGGAAAAGGACATCCTGCCGGGCGTTACCCGCCGCCACCTTATCGCAACCGCCGTCCAAAACGGCTTCGAGGTCGCGGAACAGGCTATTAAGCTAGCCGGCTTGGACCAATTCGACGGCGCCTGCCTGACCAGCACGCCGGCCAAAGTCATGCCGATCCGCGCCATCGGCAGCCACGTCTGGCCCCACATCCCGGCCGAGCTCCGCGAGCTAATGTCAGTTTTTGACGAATTCCTGGCCACCCAGGCCTGAACCGGCCTTAGCCGAGCGCTCGGTAGTCTTCGTCGCTGAGGTCTAGGTCGGCGGCTTTGAGATTGTCCTGTAAGTGCTCGATTGAGGTGGTGCCGGGAATCGGCAGGATCATCGGCGACCGTTGCAGCAGCCAGGCCAGGGCTATTTGCTGCGGCGTGACGTCGTATTTGCGGGCCATCTCGGCGACCAGCGCCTCGACTTTTACGGTATCGCCGGCCAGCCCGCCCAGCGGAAACCAGGGTATAAAAGCGATGCTGTTAGCGGTGCAATAGTCGACGAGGGCTTCGTGCTTGCGGATAGCGACATTGTATTCGTTCTGCACGCTGACGACGGGCGCTACGGCCACGGCTTCCTTTACCTGCTCAACGCTTACTTCGGACAGGCCGATGTGCCCAATCAGGCCTTCGTCTTGGAAGCCCCTGAGCACGGCCATGGTTTCGGCCAGCGGGATTGTCGGATCGACCCGGTGCAGTTGATACAAATCTATATGGTCGGTCTGCAAACGCCGCAAGCTTTCTTCCAGCTCATTGCGCAGCTGTTCGGCCGAAGCGCCGTTGCCCATACCGCCCTTGGTCGCTATAACTAGTCCGTTGCCATAAGGCGCCAACGCGTTGCCGATGGCCGCTTCGCTCTCGCCGCCGGCGTAACGGTGCGCCGTGTCAATGAAATTAACGCCCAGTTCGACTGCCCGCTTAAGCAAGCCGTAGCCCGCTTCGTTGTCATGAATCCGGTTCGTCCCCAAACCTATGCGGTTGACCGTAATATCGCCAAAGCTAATCGTACCCGCGCTCGCCGCCGCAATTGTGTTTGGCATGAATTTTCTCCCTGTTTTTTCATTTTAAACAAAATTATCGCAGAAAAGTGTGAAATATTTGACTCAACCGCGGATTAAACGATCGGCGACCAAACAGGCGAAAATGATAATTACCAGCACGACCAGCGAAAAAAAGAGCTTGTCCTGGTAAGGCTCTTCGGTCTGCTTCATATGAGCTTATTGTAGCAAAGACGTGCTACTGGCTGGCGAACTAGCGTCGGGACTTTTTGAATCTCAAAGAAGGCAGCAAGTATTTCTTGCCCGGCTGAATGTTTTTGGCGGCCTGTTCCGGGTCGTTGGCACGGGGGAAATTGCGCTTCAAAAAGCTACGGTCATAACTGGCGATTTCCGAACCGCTGGGGTGCGCGTCGCCGTGCTTAACTAGCTGGCTGACGGCGATTTCCCAGGGGTTGTCACCGGACCGCGGAATCACGGTTTCCGGTTTCGGGTTTGCCGCTGCCGGGGCCGCGGCCGTCAAAGCTTTGGCCGGTTCGCCATGGCCCAGCGGGACGTCCGACAGCCCGTTTTCGACAGCCATGCCGCCGCCGAAGGCTACCGCTCCGATTACGGCCGCCAGAGCCGCTTTGCGGCGGGTGTATTTCCACTCGTGCTTGCCCGTCCGGGCTTGGCCGCGCACTTCCGCCATCAGGGCTTTGCCGGCCAGGCCGGTATTAGCCACGGCGCGGCGGGCGCGGGCGCGCAAGCCGCGCGGTTCGGCTTCGGGATAAGTCCGAAAATCAGTCAGCAGCACGCCGTCATTGACCAGCCGCTCAGTCTCCGCTTGTTCGTACTCGGCCGGTATCTGCTCCAGACGCCGGTTGAATTTCTCGAACGGGTCGGCCCCGCCATTCTCGTAAGCGTCGAGGTGTTCGCCCTGGCTGTCGGAATAGCCGGCGCTGATCTCGACCATCTCGATAGTGCCTGTCGCCTGGCCCGGCAGGTATTCGAGCGTCTTGCCTACCAAGTCACTCGGCAAAGCCGCATCAGGATCCAGCTGGCAATAAACGGCCTCACCAGCCTTTTCGCTGGCGCCCAAATCATAAAAGGTATTGCCGACGATCATGAACTTGTCGCCGGTCGTAGTCTGCAAGTAAGCCCTGAGCTTGAACGACGACTCCGGCCAGTCAATCTCGACCCCTTCTTCCCTGAACTGGCGGCCCAGCTGGACATGGGTGCGGCCTTCGATATCGCGGGGATAGTGCTGGACCAGCGTGCCGTTCAGCTGTGGTTTTACGACTTGTTCGGCAGCCGGAGCGGCGTCAAACAAGTTCAGCTGGCCGAAGCCGGCATCTAGAGTAAGCGGGTCTTGTATATCCGCTGGCCTAGCTAATTCGAGTACCTCTGTTGACATAAACCTCGCCACCTCTTAAATATATTAATATATTTAAGCAAAATTCTAGTGTTTTGTCAACCCCGGTTACCGTTTGCGGCAGACGAACATGGCGCGGACCGAATCATCGGTCGCCGGCTCTAAGACGCCGGTTTCTACAATGCCGACTTTGGCATCGAAATCCAATAGCAGCTCGAAAGATTCGTCCAGGGCGGCTTTTACCTCTTGCACCGGATAAACCGTTTCGTACAGGTTGCCGGTAACCGGTGTTTGGGGAGAGCTGTCCTGGCCGTCCAGTTCGACGGTAAAGCCCGCCGTGTAGCGGTTAGGTCCGTCCGGCTCGACGATGACCGTGTATTTGCCGCCGTCAAACGGCCAGCGGTGGGCATCCCGATTGGCCGCCAGGCTGTCCATGAAACCCGGCGTCAGCATGTCAAAAATGAAAACACCGCCCGGGCTCAGGTTCTGCTCGGTCTTACTGAACAGACGCCGCCACTTATCAAAACCATCCAAATGGTTAATCGAGTTGAAGAGGCTCATCACGGCATCGACTTCCCGGCCAAGCTCGAATTCCGACATATCGGCTTCCACGAACTCGGCTTCCGGCAGCCGGTCGCGGGCCACGACTAGCATTTCCGGAGAGGTATCCACGCCGACGAGCTCGCCGACCAAGCCCTTGAAACCGCTGAGAATGGCACCGGTACCGGTGCCAAGGTCTAATAAAGACCGCACGCCGGGACGAAAAGCTTCGACAACACCCCGGGCTACGGCGATTTCCTCGGCGCGCTGGCCGAGTTCGGCATCATAGATAGGATCATAATGCGGTGCCAAAACCCCGTAATCGCTCAGTGCTTCGCTATCAGCCATATCAGTCCGTTATCGCCAATCTAGCGGCGCGCTATTACGTCTACCGAACCGTCCCAGAAAGATTCGATCATTGGTATGATACGGCCGCGGTACTCAACCTGTTTGCGC
>JGI20206J14855_1000676_pt1 | contig 10957 bp, 9 predicted proteins | sample NGESurdeep092012_6_FD_14855 | JGI IMG/M metagenome (IMG submission 14855) | reverse complement strand
CTCGCGACCGGGGTTGCGGCGCTCGGCGCGGTATTCCAGCAGCGAATCACCACTTCGATGTCGGCGAGTATCGGTGCGCACGGTGCCACGCTCGGCCGTGTCATTTCCTCGGCGGGCGTCAAAGCGGCCGCCCACGGCCAACCAAAGATTGTTGAGGTGGCCCGTGTCGCCTTCGTCTCGGGGCTGCGATTGATCGTCGTCATCGGCGCGATCGTCGTCGCCCTCGGTGCAGTCGTCGCCGCGTGCCTCGTGCGATCCAAAGACTTTCACCGGGCAACGACACCAGCGCCCGCACCCCAGCCCGCGACGCCGATCGCGACTGAGACAGCGCAATAAACTCGCGCTCGTTTCAGCGCCGACCCTGAAAGTTCGCGCGTATTAAGACAAAAGCGCTGGTCAAGTTCCGGAGAAGCTTCGCCGACCCTTCCGCTGAGCTAGGACCATTGCGCAGAGCAAACGTTCGTCACAAAGCGGTGTCGCGCCTTTGTCCGATGCCGATTCACTCCCTATAACGTCGAGCGCATGGACATTACGTCGGTCGTTGCCTCCGCCTACGGCGGACCAGAAGTGCTTTCGGTTGTCGAGTCAAGACTCAGTGATCCCGCTCCCGGTGAGGTACTGATCGAGGTCCGCGCCGCCGCAACGAATCCGGTTGACTACAAGCTCTACAGCGGCGCGTACGGCGACGATCCATCGAATCTTCCCATGCCACTTGGTTTTGAGGCGGCGGGGGTTGTCGTAGGAATTAATGGTGAACCTGAAGGACCCGGCGGACGCATTGCGGTGGGCGACGAGGTCATTGCCTATAGCGCGACCGGCGCCTACGCCAGCGGTCTCCTCGTTGAGGCGATCAACGTATTGCCGAAGCCAAGGACGATGTCGTTCGAAGAAGCCAGTGGATTGATGCTGACGGGAGTCACGGCGATTCACGCACTAACTGCGGTCAAGACCGAAGCCGGCGACACGCTGTTGGTGCACGGAGCGGCCGGCGGCGTTGGCCTGATCGCTGTGCAAATTGCAGTCGCGGACGGCGTGCGAGTGATTGGAACCGCCAGCGAAGGCGAACAAGAGCGACTTCGCAGTCTTGGAGTCGAACCCGTTGTCTACGGTGACCGTTTGCTCGAAAGAGTTCGCGCCTTCGCGCCGAGCGGCGTCACGGCGGCGATAGATCTGGTGGGCACTGACGAGGCCGTCGACGTCTCGATCGCCCTTGTCGCCGACCGCGACCGGATTGCAACGATCGTCAATTCGGAACGAAGTAAGTCGAACGGCATCCAGGCACTTGGTGGTGGCCCGGGCGCGGACCCCGGCGTCGAGATCAGATCGGCGGCTCGACTTGAACTCATCCGACGAGTCGAAGAGGGATCACTGCGAGTGTTCGTTGAGGCGACATACCCACTGATCGAAGCCGCCGCCGCTCATCGCCAGCTCGCTGCCGGTCACGCACACGGCAAGATAATTCTGGTTCCTTAATTCGCCACCTTCATTGCAATCGCCCGGAGTGACCGACCACACTGTCACTCGCCGGTGACTTGATAACTGCGCTCCTTCGGCCGCTTCAGTCCGGGAGCTGTAACACCCCGAATTTAGAGTCGAACCTATGGTCACTTCTCAACGAGAGCTCAACGCGAGACAACGAGAGGCCGCCACCTTTGGGGACGGGCCCCTGCGAATCATTGCGGGACCGGGAACTGGGAAGACGACTACGCTCACGGCNAGAGTCGATATTCTTCTCGAACGCGGCGTCGCGCCGGAGCGAATTCTGCTTCTGACCTTCACCCGCCGCTCGGCAGGCGAGATAGTGAGTCGTGTTCGTGCACTGCGAGGCGCCAGCCAAGGACGCCGAGTCTCGGGCGGGACCTTTCACTCTGTCGCTCACCACACGCTTCGGCGCCACCACACAGCCGTTGGCCTGCCGGCAGGTTTCGGTGTTCTGGATCGAGGCGACACCGCCGACCTGATGGACTTGGTTCGCGGCGAAATGGGAATTCTGAGCAGGGAGCGGCGACTGCCGAAGAAGGGGACTCTCGGCGCACTGTATTCGCGAACGGTGAACACGGGCGTGCCACTCGCCGACGTCATGCGCGAGATCACACCATGGTGCGCCGAGAGCCTCGACGAAGTCGCCTCGCTCTTCACCGCCTTCGTGGCTCGAAAGCGCTCACTCGGACTACTGGATTTCGACGACCTTCTCTTGTACTGGCGGGTGGCCGCGCAAGACGAAGCCTTAGGTGAGGAGCTCGGCGCGGCCTACGACCACATCCTGGTGGACGAGTTCCAGGACGTGAACCTCCTGCAGTTAGACGTGCTCGTCGGGCTGCGACGAATGGATCCCCGGTTGACCATTGTCGGCGATGACGCGCAGGCCATCTACGGTTTTCGTGGGGCGACGGCGAGATTCTTGCTCGATGCCGAACGCTTCTTCGACGGGCTCACCACTATCACCCTGGACATCAACTACCGATCGTCTGGCGCGATCCTTGGCGTGGCGAATGCCATCGCCGCCGACGCACCCGAGGGATTCTCCTCAGTGCTTCGCGAAGAGGTCCCGGTAACCGGCGCGAGTCAACCACTGCTCGTCCACTGCGCTGACGAACGTGACCAGTCCGAATCCGTCGCCGACCGCGTCCTTGAGTTCTATGAACAAGGCATCCCCCTGCAGAAGCAGGCGGTGTTGTTCCGAGCGGCGCACCATAGTGCCGACCTCGAGATTGAACTCGCCCGCCGACGAATCCCTTTCGTCAAGTACGGAGGTCTGCGCTACCTCGAAGCGGCGCACGTGAAGGACCTGCTCGCCGCATTTCGTCTCGCCGACAATCCTCGAGATGAGATGGCGTGGTTCCGACTCCTACAACTCATGCCAGGCGTAGGACCCGCCAAGGCGAGGCAGGCCATCAACTCCCTCCGAGACATGGACGGGAAGATTCCTCTTTCCCACGGCGAGATCCAGCGACGATGGTCGGGCGTCGTCGATGTATTACCGAGCGATGTTCGAGAAATGTCACGCAATCTGGCAGACGCCTTGTGCGAGAAGGAGTTGGAGCCGACTGAGGTGCACGCGGAGCGGATTCGCCGAGCGATTGTGCCGCTCGTTTCATCGACGTATGACGATGCGGTGGTGCGGCTGGAAGATCTCGGGGCCCTTGTGCTGGCGTGCGCGGGGACCTTACGACTGAGCGACGTGGCGGCCGAGCAGGCGCTCGAGCCGCCGGCCTCCACCGGCGACCTCGCGGGACCTCCGATGATTGACGAGGACTGGCTGGTCCTCTCGACCGTCCATTCAGCGAAAGGTCTCGAATTCGACGCGGTTCATGTCATTCATGCCGCCGACGGTAACTTTCCCTCGGACATGTCGACGGGGTCGCCCGAAGGGCTCGAGGAAGAACGTCGACTCTTCTATGTCGCGATCACGAGGGCACAGAGGAATCTCGCTATCTATGTACCTCTCCGGTACCACCATCATCGAATACGCGATGATCACTCGTGGTCCCAGCCATCGCGCTTCTTGAGCGAATCGGTCCGCTCGGCCCTCGTGGAAGTTCCCTCTACCGACAAGCGCCAGGAAAACCAATCGTCGCCTTCGACGGTCGTACTCGATGGTTCAGAAGTCGTCAAAGGGCAACTGTCCAAGTTGTGGTGACGATTCGAAGGTTTCGTCAGTGGGTGAATATTGGGTAATAGAGGTCACGAGTTGTGTTTTGTCTTGAACCTGGACTTGTGATTGCACGCGGGGTAACTGCTGCATCCAATGAAAGGGCCGTAGGGCCCCTTCCGTCGTACGAGAGTTCCGTGACCACAATCCGGACACACCACCTTGTCCTTGTGTTGGCAGGCCGGGAATCTGGTGCACCCTAGAAATGGGTCGTATGGACCGTGACGCTCTACGAGCGTTCCCGTCTTGCATTTTGGACACACAATGATTCGGATGCCTTTGGAAGTTTCAACGACCACCTTCGAATCCGACAGGAGCTCGACGACAAATGGAGAGGGTTGTGACTCTGAAGCGAGGATGAAGACCCCTCGACGTGCGCGTGTCAGCGCAACATAGAACAGTCGGCGTTCCTCAGCGTGAGGGTAAGTATCCGGGGCAGGCATAGCGAGTTCAAGAACGGGATCATCAGCGACATTGGAAGGGAAGCCGAACGTACCTGTCGACATTCCTGGCACTATTACGAAATCAGCCTCCGAACCCTTGGATCCGTGAACGGTCTTGAACGTGACACTCAGTCCCTCCCACTTGTGTTTCGGAAGAGCTTCTTGTTGAAACCAATAGCGTCCGAGGACATTGACGGTTGTCACTTCGGAACGATTATCCGCTCCTGAAACTGAAAGGACGTCCGCGGACAGTCGGTTGAGAATCTCGACGATTGCCTCCTCCTCGTCGTCTGTCAATACCACCGAAACGGGACGACCCGGCGAGGTTGCAGTCGATTGCATGGATTTGTGAAATTGGATTGGGTTCTTCGAGATGAATCGACGAGCGACGTCGCAGATCTCTTGCGAACAGCGAAAAGTAGTTGTTAAGGCGAGTTGCGGACCGCGACCAAACCAAGTTGAAAACTGATTCATTACGGACACGTCCGCGCCAGCGAATCGATTGATCGATTGCCAGTCGTCGCCGACAGTCAGCAAGTAGCGACCGGGCGATTTGAGAAGTCCCTTGACAAACCGTGCGCGAGCCTGACTTGAGTCTTGAAATTCGTCGACCATGATGAGTTCGTATGGCAGGCTGACAGCTTCCGTTTCCAAGAGATCAGCCGCATTCACGAGCATGTCTTCGAAGTCGACACTTCCCTCATCTCTCAATCGGAGTTCCCATTCTTCTTGAATTGGCCAAAAGCACGATAGAAACAACCGCGTTCGAAAGCCGTCGAGCCCTTTCATTTCCCCACCAAGCCGTCGCTCGAGATCGTGGACCGACCATGAGTTGGATTTCATATGGCACATGAAAGTCCGAACCAGGCGAGCAAGGACTTCATGCTTCAGTGGCTTGGCCCATTGGTCCACGCTCGGCCTTTCAGGATTCCAGTCAAACTGGATGCCGAGGCGAGTCAGTTCGTCCTGTAGCCGCTTGAGTCCGCCTTCGAACATCACTTCAGACCATGTCGTCTCGATCAGCTTCGTACCGAATTGTCCATGAAGATTTCGCTTCCACTGCATATCTCGCTCGTAACCGGAGAATTCTTTTGGTGGGCGTCCGTCTCGATTGAGAGCCCAGTGCTCATGCCACACATCGATGCCGGGGTAATAGAAGTCGGGGTGATACTGCGAGTGTGAAGCGTCGGAGACGTCGTGGACGTACGGGCGCTCGTACTCGAATTCAACGCCGTTGAAATAGAGGAAGTCAGCTATGAGACGCTCCCCCTGGCTTTTGACTAGAGCTCCCGAAAACGTGCGATATCCCGTCTTGCGGGAGACACCGTCGTACCCATCGGGTTCGTTATCGTGCAACGATGTCGAGGTGTTCGCGAAGAGGAGCCGGTACAGATCCCAGTTATAACGGAAGTCTTCTGATTTGTCTCGAAGGTGGTCGACGATTTCTACCGTCTCCTTCTGGTCATCTCCCTGTTCCAACCATCGTGCCAGCCGGGGTTTCTTGCCAGTCGCACGACCGATGACGTCGAGCCCAAATGCATGAAACGTTGAAGTCACGACCCCTTCAGACGGAATGCCTACGGCGGCGAATCGGGCTTTGATTCGTTCCTGCAACTCGCTCGCCGCAGCATGATTGAACGCAAGCAACAGGATTCGGTCGGGCCGAACGAAGTTTCGTTCCACAGCGTAAGCCGCTCTCGCCACCATGACCGAGGTTTTCCCCGAGCCGGCAGCCGCAAGGACTTGCACCCGATTGTCAAAACAAATCACTGCACGCGCTTGCTCCTCAGAGAGTGGGGTCCGCTCAATGCTTTCAAAGAATGAACGCCGTTCAACCCACTCGATCTCAGTCACCTGTTTGTTGATGGCTTGCACTCTCGCCTCGAGATCAGTTTCCGCATAGGTTGTCGCCTCAATCTGCTCTGCTGTCAACAATTGTTCGAATGGACGACACTCGTTTCGCAGAGCCGCCGACGGGCATAGCGTTTCAAGCTGGATGTACTCCTCCAAGGCGATCCAACGTCGCTGTTCCAGCCGACTAAAAAGGAGTGCCTCCACCTCCACTTTCCAGCGGACTGCGTCAGCGAGAGCGGGCTGTAATTCCCAGGATCGGATCCAGGCAATCAGCGCGAGTGCATCGGACTTCTTGCAACCTGAGAGCACAACCGTTGGTTCGCCGTCGAGCAGAAGGAAGTACCGAAGCCACTTTCGTTTAACAATTGGCAGGGTTGACTTAGTACGGTCAAGCGTGAATGAGATCGATTTTGAGTCGACCTGGATTATGTCATCCTCAAATACAATCAGCCAGCCCTTGCCGGACAACTCTTGACGAACCATAGTCTTCTCAATTCTTCGCTGATCGCGTATTGCAAAGAACACTTGACGCTCAAGAGCCTCTACGTTCAGCCATGATTCTGTTCGAAGACTCAAGAAAATGAACGTTCCGTAAGTTAAGTAGGTGAGCGCCGAGCGGAAATGGGGCTTAAAGCTTTTGTCCCCATCCCCACAAGTGAAATGTCAACTAAACCGACAGCAGTCCCAAGCGAACACCCTGGTTGTCCGTATTCCCCACCTCTCCCAATGTCGCAGCGGTCTGTAACGATGATGTAAATGAAGATTGCCACTTGGAATGTTGCATATGGAATAAGCGCGTCCAAGAACGCCTTGATCCTTGAGCAGATGGAGAGGGTTAACGCCGACATCTGGGTACTCACTGAGACCCACGACGATCTTCGTCCTACAGCGCCAGGTTCCTGGAGTTCGATCAGCTCTGATAATCGACCTCAAGTGACACGCGACGTTAAAGTCGGNAGCCGGTGGGTGACTATCTGGACCCGGTTGCCAATCAAGCGCGTGCGCCCGAGTTACGATCCCGTGCGCACTGCTGCAGGTATTGTCAACACACCAATCGGAAACCTCCTCGTCTTCGGTACGGTGCTGCCTTGGTACCAAGACAGCGACCGCAGCGTCGCCAGGGAAATTGTCGAGCAGTCCGAAGATTGGGGAAGGATGCTCGACACCCGAAACAATCTCTCATTGTGTGTAGCAGGTGACCTCAATGTCAATCTTGGTGGCCCTCACTACTACGGAGCGAACGAAGGTAAAGATGCCGTTTGCAGAACCTTCCGCGAATGTGACCTCCTCACTCTCACGAACTTCAAAAAGACAGGACCGGCACAGTATGGCGAGTTTGGCCTGATTGACCACATCGCGATCTCAGAGTCGTTTGCCGAATTGGTAGGTGTACCCGACATCTGGCAGCGTGAAAACTATCGGGGAGAAGTGATGAGCGATCACTGTGGAGTGTCGGTCGAACTGTCGTCCTCGGATGCGAGGCCAAGTACCGGAGCAGACAAGGGCAAGTGAAGGAAATTACCAGTTCCTTCGATTTTTCGTGATCTTGACATTCGCAATTTAACCAAGAGCGCGTTTCGGTGGCCAATCAAGGCATCGGTGCTGCGTTCGCAACGGAGGTTCTCGCCTTTCTTCGGAGTGAGAGCCGGATGAGCGCGGTGTGGACCGTGGGCTCTCCCGTTAGTGAAGAGTCGCGAGGTTGTGCTTTCTCTCGCGCGTTGGGCGCGAGGAGCGTACTTTCGCGGCTTCGTCGCGAACTCGACCTGACGATGGTCGACGATAAAGAGCTCGATACCCTTGTGAAGGCCAAGATTAACGAACTCGATAGTGATTACGAGATAGTCACCTGGGTTGACCGAGCTCCCGACCACCTCGTTGAAGGCGTCGCACAGCTCGTGGGTCGCATGTCAACGGACACGCCGCGCGGTGACCGGTCGTGGGAGTCCGAAGTGTGGGATGTCTCGCGCTGGCGTGAGAAGGAAGACCATGCCTTCCATTCGGGACGCGGACGTCTTGCTGCGGGTGCCGTCAATCGAAGTGGCGACCTGGTCGCCTTCACCGACATCGGAGTCTGGAAGCAAGTACCGGGTGTGGCGGAGCAGTGGAACACAATCGTCGAACCGCATCATCGCGGCCACCGCCTTGGCCTCGCTGTGAAGATCGCCAATCTTCGCCACCTGCGCCGGGAAGTTCCTGGAGCTCTTCGACTCGAGACTTGGAACGCGAACGAGAACACTCGGATGATTGCGATCAACGAACTCCTAGGCTTCAAGATCGTCGAGCGCGTCGATGAGTTTCAGTTGACATTTTGAACCGGGGCACGACTATTCATTGGTGGCACGCGAGTAGTAACGGAGATTCCAACTGGGGCCCCATCAAACTTATGCTACGAAGTCATCGCCTGTCAGTCCAGTGAATATGCCTGGTGTCGGAGGCCCGACACCGCAGAAGTGCAACCCTCCGCTGGCTGTGACGCAAGGTCCACTTAAACGTTGTCCCGGAGAAGTCCGAGTACACGAGGATGAAACTGACCACGCCGATTCGTTGATGCCAACGGGTTCGCGTCAAGTTTCATACCAGCGACACCATCGCTGCCAGATACGATGAGCGTCGTGACGTCAGCGGAGTTCTGGGATGCCGAAGCCGGAGGATTTGACGAGCAGCCCGACCATGGCTTGCGCGACTCTTCCGTCCGTGCGGCGTGGTCTGGTCTGCTACTTCCTCTGCTTCAGGTGGCACCGGCGCGCATCGCAGACATTGGCTGTGGCACCGGGTCCATCAGTCTGCTGCTGGCCGANGCTGGTCATCACGTGTTCGGTCTTGACATCTCGCCTGCGATGGTGGCGAAGGCCAAGGAANAGTTCGTGACCTCGGACTTCACGGCGGAATTCTGCGTGGGAGATGCGACTGAACCACCTTGGTTGCCAAGTTCATTCGATGCGGTCATCACTCGACACGTCCTTTGGGCTATGCCCGACCCGGACGAGGCGTTGGTGCGATGGCTCAACCTGCTCGCGCCTGGCGGAATCCTCATGCTCGTGGAGGGGCTGTGGACGACAGGGGCGGGGATGAGCGCTGCCCAGGTGTGCCATCTCGTCTTGCGCAATAGGGCGCACGCTGAAGTCACGAGGCTTGACGACGCTTCCTTCTGGGGCGGCCCCATCCAAGACGAGCGCTTCATCGTCGTCAGTCGAAACTGAGTCGAGGCGGCGAGTCGGGGCCACCAAGAGCTTGTTCATACAGCCAAAAATGGAAATCCACTAACGACTCAGAATCGGAACCGGAAGGCGCGCCTCGCTACGAACATAATGAGTTGATGGACAGTACCGAGCCGGTCATTGCCGCCCTTCGAGTGATTGAAGAACGTTTCCCCAATTGCCGCGATGCATTTTTGTCAAGTAGCGTCCTCACGTCTCGTCGAACGCCCACGTCAGACCTCGACATCGTGGTAATTCTTAATGGCCCGCCAGCTCCATACCGAGAGACAATTCGATCTGACGGTTGGACTGTTGAGCTCTTTGTTCATTCACGAGAATCGCTCTTGTTCTTTTATGACTTTGACGCCAAGTCCCGGACCTGCACACTGGCTCGCATGTGTGCCGATGGCTACGTTCTACGAAGTCTCAAAGACGAAGCCGATGAAATCCAAGGGGAAGCGCAAAAAATCATTGACGACGGCCCAGCCGCTCTAACGGATGAGGAGCGTGAGCAACGCCGTTATCGGCTCACTGATCTACTCGATGATCTTCGCGGCACTTCAGACTCCGCCGAAATGGTCTTCATCGCGAGCCAAATGCTAAATATGGCGGGGGAGCTAGCTTTACTCAGCGAACGCCGGTGGACTGGCGCGGGTAAGTGGTTGGCGCGTCACCTCGCGGCCGCACCCGATCAATTCGCGAATCGACTTGCCGACGCATTCAGAATGCTGATTGCCACAGATGACAAGCAGCCGATGATCGAGGTAGTAAGTGCGATTCTCGACTTGGCAGGTGGGCCACTTACCGAAGGTTTCGGCGCTCACAATCCAGTCGACTGAACGATTACCCACCATTAAGGTTGCCTTCACTCCGCAATCAGGTCGACGTCGCCGTTGGGAGAGAACCTTGGGAAATCTCCGATCATTGTTGGCAGGCGACATTATTAGAAGCGTGACGATCGAGCGGGCCGGCGTATTGATAATCCGAAGCGGACGTCTTGCCCTCATCGAGCGACAGTGGCAAGGTCGACGCTACTGGGTCATACCTGGCGGTGGAGTGGAGCCGGGCGAGACTGTCGCCGATGCGGCGCGGCGTGAAGCCGAAGAAGAACTTGGGGTGCCGGTCGAATTAGGAGCCCTCCGCGTTCGTATCGACCATCGAGAAGAAGGCGGGTCGATCCAACGTCAGTGGTACTTCGACGCGGCGGTGCGCGCTGACGATATCCGAATCGCTGGTCCCGAAAAGTACAGCCCGGACAGGGGCATCTACAGCGCGGTCTGGATCGGACTGGATGAACTTGATGTGGAAGCAATTCATCCGTCCGCCGTTGCGCAACTCATCGCTCAGTATCACGGTGTCTGGCCCGCTCCGCTCGTCGAAATTAACGAGACGTGAGTGGACGCACATTTGGTCTCGGAGCGTCGAAGTGACGAGTCCGCCACAGAGTATTGGCGTTGCTGCGACTATTAAACAAGACTCAGAACATGTCAAGGCATGATGACGTAACTTCAGTCGCGCCAGAAGAACGGCTTCCAGGAGGCAAACTCACCATTGTCGTGCGCGCAGGTGACACCGTCCGCCGTCCGGGAAAGCCGTGGAGTGGGGACGTGCAGCGACTTCTACGGCACGTTCGCGATCGCGGTTTTCTGCTCGTTCCGGAGCCGCGCGGATTCGATGAACGGGGCCGCGAGGTCCTTAGCTACATCGAGGGAGACACTTCTGGCTCAATGGCCCACTGGCCGGGCTCATTGTGGTCAGACGGGCTGCTCGCCGAGGTCGGACGGGCCGTCGCGGCCTACCATCGCGCGGTA
>JGI20206J14855_1000668_pt1 | contig 11049 bp, 10 predicted proteins | sample NGESurdeep092012_6_FD_14855 | JGI IMG/M metagenome (IMG submission 14855) | reverse complement strand
AGTTCCTGCATAAACAAATGTGGATTGATAATTCTTTGATTTACCCATTTTTGGGTTTTGATATATCCTTTGTCAAGGTAAACCGCGCCAGTTAGGGCTTCTAAGGTATTTCCAAATATCTGAGAAACTTTTAAGGAATGATCAAAATGATTATAAAGAGTAATTTTTTTCAAACCAATTTTTACAGCAATATCATTTAATTGATTTCTGTTTACCATCTTACTTCTCATTTCAGTTAAAAAACCTTCATCTTTATAAGGATATCTCATAAAAAGAAAATGGGCTACAATTGAACTGATTATTGCATCTCCCAGGTATTCAAGCCGTTCATTATTTTCATCTGCACCTTCACGGATCGAGCGATGGCTCAAGGCAGTTCTATACAAATCCAAATTTTGAGGAGCAAACCCAAGTACATTACGGAGTTGTCTTTTGAAACTCCTATCTTGTTTTGAATAAAAAAAATTATTGAATAAATGCACTTGCTGGATATAATTTTATTGTTTAAAATTAAAGAAAATAAATTCCATAATCCTCTTTAATAATTCACCAGTGGCCGGAGCAGTTTTATAAAAGTAATATTTACCTGAAAATGATTTTTACCAGAAGATGGCTTTAGAAGAATTTAATGGAAATATTTGATAAAGAATTATTCCTGCAATTCTTCCCAATATTCTGCAGCGCGGCGCGTATGGGGTATTACGATAGTACCTCCGACAATATTGGCTACTGCAAAAATTTCATACATCTGCTCCGTTGTAACACCCAACTCGGAGGATTTCCCTAAATGATACCTGATACAATCATCGCAGCGCAAAACCATACTTGCAACCAAACCCAACATTTCTTTTGTCTTTTTATCTAACGCTCCTTCTTCATAGGTATTTGTATCGAGGTTCCAGAGGCGTTTCATCACAAGATTATTTTTGCTTAAAATAACCTTGTTCATTTTTGCGCGATAGTCATTAAATTCTTTAATTATTTCTGACATACAATTTAATTTAAAATATAAGAAAAGACAGGAATGAGAGAAATTTTTAATCCTCAAACCGTTTTACAAATTTCCAACTAATCTTAAAAAAAAGTTATTCAAAAGACTAATTCTTTTTAAAAAAATGCAGTAAATTTAATGGGATGAAAAAATACTGAATAACAAATTGCGATATTACTGACCGTTTTTAGATAGCTAATATAAAAAAGTGCCACAAAATTTTAAAAATTCATTTCGAAATGATACAGCAGGCAAACTTATATTGAAGATTTTCATTTTCTATTTTTATCAAATTGTTCCATATTCTGTTAATGCAATTGTCATTTTTTACTTTAATGATAAGGCTCACATTACTATATGACCAATATCATTATTATACAATTGCCATAAGCCTACTTTTGACTTTCTATCATTTCAAATTCCTTATGCACTTTTAAATTAAATGAAAAGGTGTGGAACTATAAATAGTGGAAAAGGAAAAAATTAATGGCGGATACACTTTTTTATAGTGACCGGTGCTGAAATAAATTAATCTTAAAAAATCAGATAATGTTTAAGAAATTAGGTAAAACGCAAATTGAAAAAATAATCTCTGGAAATATTGTAGGCAGAATCGGTTGCCATGCTGATGGTAAAACCTATGTGGTTCCTATAAGCTATGCTTATGACGGTGATTATATTTTGCACGATCATTTGAAGGAATGAAAATATCTATGATGAGAAAAAATCCCAATGTTTGTTTCCAGATAGATCAAATGGAAGATTTGGCCGATTGGCAATCAGTAATAATTTGGGGAACTTACGAAGAACTTGTTGATACGAAGGAAAGAAATAAAGGTCTCAAGATATTAATATCCCGCGCTCTTCCAAAGATTTCCAGTGAAACCGTAAGACTATCACCCGAATGGCCTTTCCCTACTAAGGATTATACACATATTGAAGGTATTGTATTTAGAATCAGGGTTACAGAAAAAACCGGCCGCAGCGAAATTTTGGATACAGAGAACTATAGAAAATAGAAACCAGATTGAGATCACCTCGATTAATGGCATTTCCTAATGACTCTAAGAAAAAAAGTATATAATTTGGAAAAGGTGGTTGAACTTATACAAAAATTATAATGAGAGAATGCTACAAAATAGGGGAAAATTAATTTATCATTTCAAGTAATTTTTTTTCATCCAGAACTTTTACATAACCCGCTTCTGCTTCAATGAGTTTTTCATTTTTAAAATCGCTGAGCGTTCTTATCAGAGATTCGGTAGTAGTACCTGCGATGTGTGCCATGTCTTCTCTTGAAATATGAATGCTAAAATCAGGATTACTTTCTTCTTTATATTTTTTGGACAGAGTTATAATGGCATCTGCTACTCTTTTGCGCAAAGAATTATAAACAAGATTCACGAGTAGTTCTTCTTTTTCAGTTACATTTTGGGCCAGCATTTTGATAAATTTCTGCGCTACTTTTTTATTATTATTAATGAGTATTTCAAAATCTTCGCGGCCAATAATGTTTACTTCACATTCCTCCAAAGTTTCGGAAGTCTCTTTATAGACAGAATTTTCCAAAAGTGCGTTATATCCAAAAAAATCGCCTGCATTAAATAGTCCTATTGTAAGTTCCTTGCCATTTTCATTGGTTTTAAAGGTTCTTATTTTTCCGGTGTTTATATAATACAAACTGTGTGGGTGATTTCCTTCCGCATATATACGCTGTTTCTTCTTGTAGGAATTAATGATATTCGACTCTGTTAATTTCTCCAGTGCATTTTCATTTTTTATTTCGTTGTAAAAATCATTCAAAGTTTGTGAGGCATTAGCCCGTTCGTTTTGAAATTTTATTTTTTGCAACCTACTTTCTATAGCATTCAACAATTCAATGTCAGTAAAAGGTTTGGTAATATAATCATCAGCGCCCATTTCCATACCTTTCCTGAAATCGCCGCGTTCAGTTTTGGCAGTCAGAAAAATAAAAGGAATTCCTTTTAAACTTTCGTTTTTATTAACAAGGTGTAAAAGACCATATCCGTCCAGCACAGGCATCATTATATCGCATACGATCAGATCAGGGGTTTCTTTAAGGGCCAATGCATATCCATCTTTCCCATTGGCTGCGGCAAAAACTTCATAATTAGCCAACTCAAGTATTTCGGCAGTATTTTCTCTTATTTCATTATTATCTTCTACTAATAATATTTTTGTCATTGCGCAAAGATTAAACTTATTTCGGTTCCTTCATCCAGTTCGCTTTTTATTTTTATTTTCCCATGCATCATTTCTGCATATTTGGCTACAATATGAAGCCCAAGGCCAGTTCCGGGTATGTTGATTGCATTGCTCGCGCGGAAAAATATTTCGCACAAATGTTCCTGGTCTTTTTTTGAAATACCCATTCCTTCATCCTTTATAACAAATTGAAATTTATTAGCACTTGCTTTCGTGGTAATATAAATGGGTTTATTCTCTCCGGAAAATTTTGCCGCATTGGAAAGTAAATTGATTAAAATATTCTTAAACAGAACTTCATCAAGCGTAACTTCCTTCCTGCCTTCGTGGAAATAATTTACACTCTGCCCGGCCTGGAATATCTCTGCCATTTCATTTATTTGTGAAGAAATAAATTCTTCTATATCAAATTCAGTTTCGTGCGCAGTGATCTTGCCATCTTCGATTTTTCCCAAAGAAAGAAATTCATTAAGAATATTATTCAGGTTTATTACCGAAGATTTGATACGCTGAATATGTTTATCCCTTTTTGATTGTTCTTCAGTCAGTTTATATTTTGCAAGAAGCGATGCGGAAGAAAGTATAGTACTTAAAGGAGTTCTGAATTCGTGGGAGGCCATTGAAACAAATGCACTTTTCATGTCGCCCAAATCCTTTTCTTTGTTCAGTGCTTTTGATAGTTCATCCTTAGATGCCTCTAATTTTTGCAAGGTTTCCTGCAGTTTTGAAGTACGCACCTCCACTTTTTTTTCTAACTCTTCATTCAATGCTTCCATTTTTTTATTCATAGAAGCAAGTGCCAGTTTCTGTTCCAGCAATTTATTTTGTACTTCTATTCTTTGGGAAATATCACTTATAAAAGCTATCGAAAAAACACCCTCATTATTGGTATAGCTGCTCAAACTTATTTCCAATGGTATTTCAGAACCGTCTTTTTTTACCCCATAAAGATCTCTTCCCATTCCCATTGGCCTTGTTACAGGATGTTGCATATAATGTTTCCGGTCCGACACATGCTGGTGATGATACCGCTTTGGAATGAGTATTTCCATTGTTTTTCCAATCAATTCTTCCGCTTCAGAATACCCAAACTGAGTCAATAAAAAATCATTGGCAAGTGTGATAATTCCCGATTCATTGATCACAAGAATTCCAAGAGAAGCGTTTTGAAAAACAGCCTTGAATTTTTCCTGTTCACTATGGAGTAGTTTATCCATGTTAAAAATTATTTTTTAATACGGGAACAAAGTTCTTTTAAAAACAGGATAAATCATTTTATGTATTTTAAAAAATACTACTTGCAGTAAAAGCATAAATAATCAGAATTATTTATTTGACGATAGACCTCTTGGCAACTTTTAATACCCCGATGATTCACAAACAATTAATTTTATAAAATAATCACTTTAATGAGATCAAAGAATTTGAAAAATACTTCCCCGTTTCCTTCTCCAAAATGGAATTAACTTTGCCAACTTAATTATAAAAGTTTAATTCATCAAAATGAACCCTGAAAGAACAGAAGTTTCCTCTCTCGGAGAGTTTGGGCTTATACGACATCTTACCAAAAATAATGAAATCAGAAACGCTTCTACCATTTTATCCGTTGGCGATGATGCCGCTGTAATGGATCATTTTGGAAAACAAACAGTAGTAACTACTGATATGCTTGTGGAAGGAATTCATTTTGATCTGATGTATATGCCTTTGAAACATTTAGGTTATAAAAGTGTGATCGTAAATCTCAGTGATGTTTATGCAATGAATGCCAGTCCTTCGCAAATCACTATGAGCGTGGCTTTTAGCAATCGCTTCAGTGTAGAAGCGCTGGATGAATTTTATGAAGGAGTATATGCAGCCTGCGATAAATACAATGTGGATCTCGTAGGCGGAGATACTACTTCTTCTCAAAAAGGATTTATTATTTCTGTTACCGCAATTGGCGAAGTAGCTCCGGATAAATTCGTAACAAGAAGCGGCGCAAAAAAAAATGATCTGATATGCGTGAGCGGAGATTTGGGTGGTGCCTATTTAGGATTAACTTTATTAGAAAGAGAAAAGAAAATTTTCCTTGAAACCAAAGGAGTACAGCCTGACCTTGAAAACCAGGATTATATTATAAAAAGAATTTTAAAACCGGAAGCCAGGAAAGATATCATTGATTTTTTTGCTGAAAAGGAAATGATTCCTACTTCTATGATTGACATAAGCGATGGGCTGAGCAGCGAGCTTTTGCATATTTGCAGACAAAGTGAAGCAGGCTGTATTTTATATGAAGAAAAAATTCCTGTGAATGACCTGGCACGCCAATTTGCTTATAAGCTTGAGCTCGATCCTACAGCCTGCGCATTGAGCGGCGGTGAAGATTATGAATTACTTTTTACAATAGATCAAAAGGATTTTGACAAAGTATCTTCAAATGCAGAAATCACGATTGTAGGCAATATTACAGAGAAGGAGGCTGGTTCAATTATTATTACCAAAGGAGGAAATAAATATCCGCTTACTGCACAGGGATGGAATGCGCTTCAATAATCTTTTATTCAAAGAAATAATATTATTACATTTTTTATACGGAATTAAAATTATGAGGCGGTTATTCTCACTCTTACTTTTACCATTGCTTTTTTCCTGCTCGATTTCCCGAAATTATAATCCGAATAAAAAATATTCGAAAGCAGAATTACAACAGGACTATAACTTGTTAAGAAATATTCTTGAAAAAAAACATCCTTCTCTTTATTGGTACACACCGGAAGACAGCATGGATTATTATTTTAATAAAGGATACCAGGCTATTTCCGATTCCATGACGGAACTCCAGTTTGGCTGGCAAATATTAGCCCCTCTTACTTCGACGATTCACTGTGGCCACACAAGTTTTAGCATGAGCAAAGGATGGAATCATTTCATAAAAAATAAAACCATCCCTTCCTTTCCTCTTTATTTAAAAGTATGGAAAGACACGATGATGGTTCTTTCTAATCTAAACCGAAATGATAGTGTAATTAAAGCAGGGTATTTTATTACGGCTATTAATGGAATAAAAAGCGCCGATATCATTAATTATATGTTTCATTTTCTAGTGGAAGACGGGTACTCTGAAAATGTAAATTATATCCGGTTAAGCGCAGACTTTCCCTATTTTCATCGTAATATTTTTGGATTATATAACAATTACCAGGTGGACTACACCGACAGCAATAGCATTGCCAAAAGTATAAGCGTTCCTTATTTTGCTCCGCGTGCAGATAGTGTAAAAAAGAATCAGAAAGAAGTAAAATTGACGAAAAGTAAAATAGCGCACCTACAAAAATTACAAAATATTCGTTCATTAGAATTTGATTCTGCATTTGCACTCATGACGGTAAATGGATTTTCGAATGGCCATTTAAAGAATTTTTTCAGGAGGTCATTTCGCGAAATGCGAAAAAATAAAACAAAGAATTTGGTAATAGATATAAGAGCTAATGGCGGGGGTGATATTATTAAATCTGCTTTTCTTACAAGATTTTTACGCGATACTCCTTTTAAAGTGGCTGATACAGCTTATTCGGTAAGTGACAATCTGCGGCCATATACCAAATATATTTCTTCTGGTTTTTTTAATAATATCGGTTTAGCTTTTGTAACTCATAAAAAGAAAGATGGTAAATATCATTTTGGATATTGGGAAAGACACACGTTCAGGCCTAAACAGAAAAATCATTTTAACGGAAAAATATTTGTTCTGATTAACGGGCTCACTTTTTCAGCATCCGCACTGTTTTGCAATGATGTAAAAGGGCAAAGCAATATTAAATTGGTAGGAGAAGAAACAGGCGGCGGATGGTATGGGAATTCCGGAATTATGATTCCTGATATAACCTTACCTAATACTAAAATAAGAGTGAGGCTCCCTGTTTTCAGATTAGTACAATATCAGCATATTTCTTTAAAAGGAACCGGCGTCATTCCTGATATTTATGTTGGTCCTAACTGGCGCGATATCCTAAAAGGGATAGATACAAAACTTGAACGGGTAAAGGAAATGATGAATTAGAAATCTACAAAATAAGTGTGTTTACTGCTCATAAAAGACCTAGCCTATACCATTTGTGCAGGAAATAAATAAATCAGATAAGATAACTATCCGATCTCGTTTCCCTTATTGTGAGTCGCTTTTTCTTCCCTTCTTTTTACCAATAAATACCAGTCATTTTCCAAAGGCATGTAGCCTAAATCGTAACAGAAAAAGTAAACATTTCCCTTCTTGTTAGTATAAGTGTGCGTGATATATTTGAACTGAAACCCCTTATGAATTAATTTGTCCTTATGGGTTTTCGCAATATCTTCTTTCGGGGTAAAAAAACTTTCTAAAATCCGGCGGTTTTTGCCCAAGGCATTATTGATGTTTCTCACCAAATTATTTTTTGCAGCCTTTAATTGGTTATTGAAGTGGTTTCTACAATAATCATTGCAAAATTTTTTATCAGTACGCCCTTTTAAAGCTTTGTCGCATGTAAGGCAATTTACAGTTTGGTTTTCGTCTGTCATGCTTATTGGTATTGATTTTGAAAAAGGAAGATACAATAAATAGTTCTAAGTACAACCGTTTACAAACGGTTATATCCAACTATAAACGAATAAAAACCGAATAACGCTTTTTAGCCATAGCATCTTTGCGGTGTTGATGAAACAAACGATTTGGATTATCAACTGAAATAAAAAACATTTTAAAACAGTTCATCACAAAAATGAACACAAATCTCAAAGTTATGTATGCATTAAAAAACAGAGTTCAACTCATCGGTAATTTAGGAGGAGCTCCTGAAATCCGCACAACAAAAAATGGTAAAAAAATGGCTCGTTTTTCTATGGCCACCAGCGAAGTGTACAAAAACGCAAATGGTGAAAAAGTTACGGAAACCCAATGGCACAATTTGATCGCCTGGGGAAAAGTGGCTGACATTGCAGAAAAGTATCTCGCAAAAGGAACCGAAGTAGCCATTGATGGTAAACTCATCAATAATAATTATACCGATAAAGAAGGTAATAAAAAGTACTCAACCGATGTGCACGTGAATGAATTGTTGTTGATGGGAAAATCATCGGTTTAGTTTTTTGCCACGGCCTGCCTGCCAAAAAGTTGAAAGGTGAGGAGTGAAGCAGGCAGGCACTTTGTGGCAAATATTATCAATTTTGCTGGCTTATCTGTAGCTATCTTTACAATAATCTGTGGAAAATTATATATCGGCATGACAAACATGATTTCAATAGAACATAACGAAATATTTGATCTCGCTTATCGGTTTGTGACCGAAACCAGTGAGAATATTTTTTTAACGGGTAATGCCGGAACGGGAAAAACAACTTTTCTTAAATATTTAAAAGAAAATTGTTCCAAGAATATTATAGTGGCTGCTCCCACCGGTGTAGCAGCTATCAATGCCGGCGGAGTTACTTTACATAGCTTGTTCCAATTACCTTTTCATCCCTTTCTACCAACGGCTAATAATAAAAGGGAATTGCTGGGTAAATTAAAATTTAACAAGCAGCGGCAGGATCTTTTGCGCAAAATGGAATTATTGGTAATTGATGAAATAAGTATGGTGCGCTGCGATACGATGGATGCAATAGATACTATCCTAAGATCGGTACGCAGAAAACATGAACTTCCTTTTGGCGGAGTACAATTGTTGTGCATTGGCGACTTGTATCAATTGCCTCCCGTAGCCCGAAGGGAGGAGTGGAGCATCTTACAGGAATATTATTCTTCCGAATTTTTCTTCGACAGCAATGTTATCAAAGTGCAAATGCCAATGTTGATAGAACTGACTAAAATTTACCGGCAAAAGGAAGATTCATTTGTTTATCTTTTAAATAAAGTACGCAACAATCAAATGAGTGCAGATGATTTTGAAGATTTGCACCAAAGATTTCATCCTGGTTTCAGACCTGCGCATGAACAAAAATTTATCACACTTACTTCTCACAATAACCAGGCAAACCTGATCAATGCCCGTGAACTACATAAATTATCTGCAGAACCAATTACCTACCAGGCAATAATATTAGAGGATTTTCCTGAAAATATGTATCCGGCAGAAGGCGAACTGATTCTAAAAGAAGGAGCGCAGGTTATGTTTTTAAAAAATGATACGGTAGAAAAAAGATATTTTAATGGGAAAATAGGAGTTGTAAAATCTTTGACGCCTGATGAAATAATTATAGAATCTGATGGTTTTGAAATTAATGTATCAAAAGAAACCTGGGAAAATTCCCGGTATACTTTAAACAGAAGTGATGGAAAACTGGAACAGGAAACTTTAGGAACTTTTACCCAATTCCCACTCAGACTTGCGTGGGCCATTACGATTCACAAGAGCCAGGGACTTACATTTGAAAAAGTAATGATAGATGCCGGGGCAGCTTTCAGCAGCGGACAGGTATATGTGGCACTGAGCCGCTGTACCAATCTTGCCGGAATTGTGCTTTTATCAAAAATACCAGCAGCCGCTATTTATAGTAATCAGAATGTAATAAAAGGGCAGCAAACACTTACACCCAAAGGTTCTTTGGCTGAAAGATTTGCGGGGGCAAGGCAGATTTATACACAACAATTATTAGAAGAAATTTTTTCTTTTAATGAGATAAATACGCTGGTAGATGTTTTGCATTTCAGAATAAATGAGCAACAAGGAAAATTAAATAAGGAAGCGTTGCCATGGATCACCCATTTGAAAAATAATTTTGTTGCAGATAAGGCCGTTGGCTTAAAATTTATAAGTCATATTGGTTCATTCATGAAACAGGAGCCGGTGATTGAAAAAAATATTACCCTGCAAAAAAGAATTAATGATGCAGCCATCCATTTTGAATCGAAATTATTAACATATCAGCATTCTGTTAAAAACCATCCTTTAATAACAGAGCATCGGGAAACCGCTAATGTGGTCAATGAATATTTAGCCCAGTTATGGATGGCCTTATATATAGAAAATTATTTTTTGCAATATTGTAAACAGCCTTTTTCTGTTACCACTTTTTTGCAGCACAAATTGAAATTGGCTCAACCACGGATCAATATTTCATGCTATGCAAGCGGAAAAAAGCAATCTTTTTCGGATATTCCAAACGTAGAATTATTTGATACCTTGAAGCGATGGAGAGACATGGTTTGTGAAGAAAGCGGAATGCCGATTTACATGGTTGCCAATCAGAATGCATTAAAAGAAATAGCCACTTATTTGCCATTTACCAAAAAGGATTTGGTGCAGTTAAGTGGTTTTGGGAAAGTAAAATCTGAAAAATATGGCGACGATATTTTAGAAGCTGTACAGGATTATTGTAGCAGAAATAACCTGGAAAGCAATATGTCTGCAAAAGAAGGAAACCCAAAAAGAGAACGTAAAGAAAGATCTTTGGAAGAAAAAACGCCTTCTAATATGGTAACCTTCAACTTATTTAAAGAAGGAAAATCAATTGAGGAAATTGCGAAAGAAAGAAATTTTGCAGCCAGCACGATTGAAGGGCATTTGGCTTCTTTTGTAGCCAGCAAACAAATAAATATTGATGATTTGGTTTCTGTGGAAAAACAATTACTGATAAAAGATGCTGCAAAAATTTATGGGAAAGAAGGCTTTAAAATATTAAAAGAAAAATTACCTGAGGATATTAGTTATGGACAGATAAGAATGGTGATGACAAAGGAAGAAGCGGAAGAAAACACAGTATAAAAAAGTAAGAATCTTTAATGACTATCCGCTTTTAAGTGCAAGGTGCATACCAAGGATATGAAGTTGCTATGTTTAGAAAGCTATGAAACAAATCTTTACCCTGCTTTCTCCGGT
>JGI20206J14855_1000667_pt1 | contig 11098 bp, 7 predicted proteins | sample NGESurdeep092012_6_FD_14855 | JGI IMG/M metagenome (IMG submission 14855) | reverse complement strand
GGGGGAAGCCGAGGTACATCTCAAGGCGGAAGCCACTGATGGTGAAGGATCCATACCCAGCTCTGGAATCAAGTCACTAGGACTTGAGGTGGACGGACGAGCGATCGGAGCTGCGGGCGGCTCCTGTCCTTCAGGCCCGTGCACGGCATCGACGGAATGGGCTATCAACGGTGCCGAACTCGGTACGGGAGCACACATCATCACCATAGTTGCAACCGACAATGCCGGAAACATAAACAGCTCGAACTTTCAGCTCCTCGTCCATCATGCCAACCCGATAGCGATGGGGCCCGGATCGGTAAATCCGGAGTCTGGAGATTTCGCGCTAGAAGCCGGCGACGTCGACATGAGCGGCGGGATGGGTCCCCTCACAGTCTCACGTCACTTCGATTCGCGAAACCCGACTGAGGGCGCAGAAGGACCCCTCGGCCCACAATGGACTATCAGTCTAAACAGCGTGTCTAGCCTCGAAGTCTTGCCAGACAGCAGCGTGCTGATCGTCGGCCCTGAAGGCCTCACCCACTTCTCGAAGACAGCAGGTGGGTTCGAAGCACCTGTAGGCGACTCAAACCTAACACTGGTACTTAAAGGAAGCGAATACATCCTTACCAACAAGGATAAAGGGACTTCTACGATCTTCACACGGCCCGAAGGATCTATCTCTTGGATGGCGACTACCACTACGGGAGCGCTCGCGACGGACACTATGACGGACGAATATGAAACCGTCGAAGTCGAAGCCGGCAAGAAGATCGCCCGCCCAAAACTAGAGCTTGCGCCGCATCCGTCAGCTACTTGCTTGCGCACAAAAATCGAAACTAAGTGGGAAGCACCTTGCCGAGGACTACTCCTAGAATATGCAGAAACCACGACAGCTAAAAGCGAAACCGAATGGGGCAACTACAAGCATCGCCTGAAGGAAGTCATTTCTGTAACCTATAATTCCGCTAACCTAAAAGAACCTCACCTAACATCCTTGGCAAAGTACGAATACGATAGTCAGGGACGCCTTCGCGTGGAGTGGGATCCGCGGATATCACCTGCTCTAAAGACCATATACGGGTACAACAATAATGGTGATATTACGGCGATCTCGCCTCCCGGTCAGGAGCCTTGGCTGATGACCTACGGCGCTGCAGCAGCTGACACTAGTATAGGTCGATTGATCTCCGTCAGTAGGCCAAGCGCTAGTACGGGTCTCGGCGGCACCGCGCCAACGAATACAGCTAGTCCCACGATTTCAAATACAAGCCCGTCGATTGGTGCGACCGTCACTGTTACCACGGGCACATGGAGTAATACTCCAGAGATATACAGCTACCAATGGTACGATTGTATCTCTAGCGGCACCCAATGCACCCCGATATCGGGCGCCACAAATCCAACTTACCACTTGACGACATCAGACGGCACACACATCCTTCGAGCCGAAGTTGTAGCGACCAACGCAGGAGGAAGCAGCAACTCGACAACGCAGACAGCCGCTATACCGGCAAGAGAAGCACCTCGCTACGAGTCGGGTGGTCGTAATGTGGAAAGCGCGGTTACGACAAATTACAGTGGTAAAAACGTCCGCTTCTATGTCGACCGCCTGCCTGTTGAATGTCGTTTCGCTAATGGAGGCGGCCCCATCGAAAAGAAGGGAGCTGGCGGCGTAAGCCTCAGATTTACTTACTGTAAAGCTGAAGTAGGAGGCTGTACGACGCCAGAAACACTCATTCTCACCTTTGCGACCCAGATCGTTTACGGTGCGGCAGAAGAAAAACAAGCTAGCCCACACCTATTCCTTCGGTTTAGCATGAACACCCCACAGGAAATAACGATAGAAGGAAGTGGATGTCCGGTAAAAGGTACCTTCCGAATCATGGGCAATATCGTAGGCACAGTCTCTAAAGAAGTTGAAGAAGTGGGCACACATGAAGTCAAGTTCGAAGGTAGCTCATATGAAGAGACGCCAAGGGGATACCAGTTTGAAGGCTACGAAGGTCAAGCGAGGCTACTCGCCAACAATGTCTATCCGGTGACCCTCGTCGGCACCTTTACTGCCAGCGTCGAAGGTACCACCTACAGTGAGCACGTGGGAGAAGCCCTTACATCGTCCAGCGGCGAACCACCGACACCACCAAGCCCAGGTTCTACCGCAGTGACGACGATCGAGTACGGTGTCCCAATCTCCGGGTCCGGCGCCCCAGCCGAATTGAGTAGCAAAGAAGCCGAAAAATGGGGACAGACTGATGATCCAGTTGAAGCAGCGGCCATTTTCCCGCCCGACGAACCAATGGGATGGCCAGCAAAGGACTACACGCGTGCCACGGTCTACTATTTCGACTCCAACGCTCGTACCGTGAACGTAAAGTCGCCAAGCGGTGCAATCTCCACCATGGAATACAACGAAGATAACAATGCGGTACGCAGTCTCAGTGCCAGCAACCGCGCTACAGCCCTCAAAGAAACCTGCGAATCCAAAGAAAAATGCAAATCAGCTGAAACATCGAAAACTCTCGATACCGAGAGCAAATATGGCCACGAAGGTACGGAGCTCGAAGAAACGATCGGGCCACAGCACAGCATAAAGCTAGCCAACGGAGCGGAAGTACAGGCTAGAAGTCACACCAAATATTTTTATGATGAAGGCGTGCCCGTGGGCGAAGAACACGGACTAGTAACGAGGACCGTTGAATCGACTCTTGTGGGTACCAAAGAAGAAGAACCACGGACGACACGAACGTATTATTCTGGACAGAAAGGTCTGGGCTGGAAACTGCGGGAGCCGACTTCAGTCGTGGTGAACCCTGAAGGCTTGGCACTAACGTACACGACTGTGTACAATGAAGGTACGGGCAGCGTCGTAGAGACGAAGGCTCCTGGTGGCACATCCGAAACTGTCTATCCGCCGGCGTTTACCGCGAAGTTTGGTTCAGAAGGAGCAGGTAAAGGGCAGTTCAATCATCCCCTCGATGTAGCCGTCGACGCTGCTGGTGGCATTTGGGTGGATGATAGGAACAATGATCGCATGGAGAAGTTCTCATCGACGGGAAGTTTCGTCGCTGAATACGGCTCGAAAGGCGCAGGTAACGATCAGTTCTCAAATCCGTGGGCGCTGGCCATTAACCAGAGCAGCGGCAATGTCTATGTCGCAGACACGGGAAACAACCGCATAGAGGAGCTCAACTCCTCCGGCGCATTCGTAGCGACTTTCGGCACCGAAGGCGCTGGGAAGCTAAAGGAACCGGAAGGCGTGACCGTCGACTCCTCCGGCGACGTCTGGGTCTCCGACTCAGATCACAACCGTATAGTCGAGTTCTCATATACAGGCGTCTTCATGCGCGAATTCGGCAGCTACGGGACCGGCAACGGTCAGCTTGAGAATCCCGAGGGCCTCACGATTTCCGAAGGAAGTCTTTACGTTGTTGACTCGGGCAACGATCGTATCGAGCAGTTCTCGCTCACTGGGGCCTATCTCAATCAGTTCGGTAGTAAAGGCTCAGGATCCGGACAGTTGAGCGAGCCCGTGGGGATAGCCGCAAACCCAACTAGCGGCGATCTCTTCGTCGCCGACAGAGGCAACCATCGCATAGAGGAGTTCAGCCCCGCAGGAAAGTATCTGACGTCATGGGCAACATGGAGTGAGACACACGAAATCTCCTCGCCGATGGGACTCACGATCAACGCTGCTGGCAAGCTCTACATCGCCGATGAAGAAGGCGCCATGATCACCGAGTGGCTGCCACCAGAAACGGGAGCAGCGCACCTCAACTATGGATCGACATTCGGCTCAAAAGGGTCTGGGAGCGGCCAGTTCGCATACCCAGTCATGTCAGCCATCGACGGTCACGGAAACATCTGGATCACCGACTACGGCAACCATCGCATACAGGAGTTCTCCGCCACGGGCACGTTCATCGCAGCCTACGGCAAATACGGGTCTGGCAACGGCGAATTCGACGACCCACAAGGAATCGACATAAACCAAAGCACAGGCAATGTCTACGTCGCCGACGCCGGCAACAATCGCATCGAGGAGCTCTCCTCCACAGGCGAATTCATCCGCGCGTTCGGCACTTCAGGAAGCGGCGAACTAGACGACCCCGAGGGAGTCAAGATCGACTCCTCCGGCAACGTATGGGTAGCCGACACCGACCACAACCGCATCGCCGAGTTCTCCTCCACAGGAACATACATCGCCGCCTACGGCAGCAAAGGCTCCGGCAACGGCCAGTTCTACGATCCGACAGACATAGCCTTCTCAGGCTCAAACCTCTACGTCACCGACAGCGGCAACCACCGCGTACAAGAGTTCTCAAACACCGGCACCTACATCAACCAGTTCGGCACAGAAGGCAGCGGCAGCGGCGAATTCTACACGCCCGAAGGAATCGCAGCAGACTCCGCAGGCAACCTCTACATAGTAGACGGACCCAGCGGCCGAGTACAAGAGTTCACCGCCACTGGTGCCTTCCTCGCAAGCTTCGCCACCAAAGGCAGCGGCGAAGGACAACTGGACGAACCCACAGGCATCTCCATCAACGCCGCCGGAGATATGTACGTGGATGACACAGGCGAAAACCGAATCGAGGAGTGGACCCCTGCCGACCAAGCCGCCCACGACACCAAGACGATCTACTACACCGCAAAAGGCGAAGCAGAAGTAGAAGCATGTCAGAACCATCCAGAATGGGTCAACCTCGTCTGCCAGACCGAACCAGCAGCCCAGCCCGAAGACAACACCCTACCGACTCTTCCGGTGACGATAGTCGAGGATTACAATATCTGGGACGAGCCTGAACTGACAAAGGAAACTTTCAAGGAACCCCACCGTGAAGCGGATCGCCTGAAGTACACGACATATGATTCAGCGGGACGACCGATTTCCAATTTGGTCTACAGCGAACTAGATAAGACCGTACCGACGGTCGAAGATAAGTACGACAGCAAACTTGGTGTACTGACTGAAGAAATCACCAAAACAGAAGGTAAAGAAGAGATCATCAAGAAGACCGTCAATACTCTCGGCCAACTGGAACAGTATAAGGACGCAGACGGCGGAGTGACCACCTATAAGCACGACGTCGACGGTCGCACTACAGAAGTCGCGAGCGTCATCGAAGCGGGCGGAAAAAAAGAATCGACCTACCAGAAGTACACCTATGAATCTCCTAGCGGCTTTATGAGCAAGCTGGAAGACTCGGGTGCTGGAACATTCAAAGTGACTCGTAACATCGCTGGGCAGATCACCACTGAGACCTACCCAAACGCCATGACTGCGACCGACACGTACAGCGCGACAGGCGAACCCATAAGCATCCGATACGAAAAGACGGCGCACTGCGAAAAAACATGTCCAGAAATATGGTTCAAAGAAACCACCGTGCCGTCGGCACACGGTGAAACTTTCGAACGAGCTAACACGCTAGCCACAGATACCTACGGCTACGACGCCGACGGCCGCCTCACGCAGGTCCAGGAAACCCCGACCGGCAAAGGCTGCGTCACGAGGCTCTATGGCTACGACGAAGAATCGGATCGCACGAGCCTCACCAGCCGAGCACCCACAAACGAAAACAAGTGTGCGACAGAAGGCGGCACCGTCGAAACCCACCACTACGATCCTGCTGACAGGCTCATCGACAATGGCGTATCCTATGAAACATTCGGAAACACGACCAAACTACCCGGAGCCGACGCAGGCGGTCCTGAAATGGAAATTACTAGCGAATTCTACGTCGATAACCAAGTCGCAAGCCAGACGCAGGACGGTAAGAGTTATAAATACTTCATGGATCCAGTCGGACGCGTACGCGAAACCAAGACCGAAACAACAGGCAAACCTGTTCTCGAAACCGTAACGCACTACGCCGGACCCGGATCGGCATTGTCTTGGACTAATGAAGAAGAAGCAAAAAAATGGACCCAATGGACCCGCGACATACCGGGAATCGACGGTACGCTCACGGCGATTCAATCCAGTAGCGGCAAAGTAACCCTGCAAATTCACGATCTACAGGGAGATGTGGTAGAGACTGCCTCGGACCTCGAATCCGAAACAAAAGTACTCACTAGCTATAACAGCACGGAGTTTGGCGCTCCGCTCAACGGTACACCGCCGACGAAATATACGTGGCTTGGAGCTGAAGGAGTCTCGAACGAAGCATCTGGTCTGATCACGCAGGATGGCGTGACCTATGTCCCACAGACCGGACGTCCGCTCCAAACTCAAGGTATTGCACTCCCCACTGCAGAAAACAAAGCAACCGCATATATCAGCATGATTTCCCCAGGCATCGAAGCGTCTGCTGCGGCAGCATCCGCGCAGCAGGTTGCCAATGCTGAACAGGCGAAAAAAGCCCTTGGCGGCGGTAACGAACGGCCGGGGTTGACGGTTTCCGAAGAATTTGGCTCGGAATGCACGGGTAGCGACGCGTGTGCGAGTTCGCGTATTAGCTGCAAAATAACCCTCATGTTCGGTGAACCTGCTCCGAACCTATTGTTTGCTGGATCAATTTTTACTTGCAGCAAGCCCGTGTTGGACTTCGAACTCCAGGTGGTTATACTCGTCGAAAGTGATCCAGAATGCGGCGCAAGTTGTGGATTTGAAAATCTAAAATGGAATAAGACGCCCGACGGGCGGTTAGGAGAAATTCTCGAAGATACTAGTAGCGGCCGGGCGTATACGGAAGTTGGATATTGTGCGGAGGGGATCGGCTACCGAGCATGGACGTGGGGAAAGGTATTTGGTTCGCATAACTTCGTATCCAAAGGACAGGAGACAGGAGTGGTAACGTGTACTGGGAAAGGTAGCCACGACTTCTATGCCGAACTGATTGATGCCGGGTATGACCTTGAGCCTGGTGAGTGATGAAAAGTAGTGAAAGTTACCGGTTTTTGCCGATAGGAGTTTGGTGTGTTTCGAGCGAGATCTAACGACATGTGTGTTATGGTGCGCGCGAGAAGCCTAGCCATCCTTGCGGCGACGGCACTTCTGCTGGTTGCCTCTTCCTGCGCTCAGACGATCGGGGCGGGCTCCCAGAAGCTCGGCAATGTAAATATCGGGACGTTGGTAGTCAGCCATGCACGGGTGCTGCTGCTACCACCGGTCGGGGGCGGCGAGGGTGGCTGGTGTATGACGACCTCGCCCGGTGAGTGTCCGTCGCTTTACTCGCGACCGGTTAGCTATCCGATTGTTGCCGAAACATGGGGCGGGTCTGGCCCCACGGGCGTAGACAGAGGTGTTGTGTTGACCACGGGTGAAGCCGCGGCGGTCTCGGTCAACGGTAGTAGTCTGGCGGTCCCTACTCGGGCTGAGTCGGTGCTCCCGGATGGCCTGCGTGCTACGGTCGTCGAACGTCGAGGGCTTAGCTTGCTTCAGCGGGTGCACCCCAGTTTTACGGCGCTTGACTCCAGTGGAACTGTGATCCCGCAGACGACGCCGCACCCTCAGATCAGGTTCCTCTTCCCCGTCCGACCGTGGAAACACCCGGCCAGTCCTCCGCAGGGTGTTTGTGGGCTTGAGGCGGCGCCTCTTGCTGGGCTTGTGGTTGGAGGGGGTCTCGTGATGATGCAGGTTAGGCCGCATCGTGAAGTGTACGGCCGGGAATTCGTCTCGTGTGCAAGCACGGGCTACCTCTTCAAGAACTGGCCGATCGGCGCAGCTGTACTGCTGGATGCCTCACACCCTGGAACGACCCCGGCGTCGTTGCCGGCGATGCAGCCGCTGCAGGGACACCCTGGGATCTTCCAGGGGCCGGGAGTCGAAGGAGAGACGATCGCTCGACGGACACCTGGGGCGTGGCTTGTCGTCGCTAAAGGCGAAGGGTTGCAACAGCGTCTCACGTTGTTGCAACACCTGCAGGTCACGATCCATCTCTAGTGCTTAACGAGAAGAAGCGACCCTGATAAGCGTGGGGAGGCGGTTGGTTGTCAGTGATGTGGGTGGGCGCTGGTGGTCGAGACGGTACTCAGGTAAGTGGGACAAGATAAGTCTCGATGATTGCGGCGCAGGCCAGGATCCCAACGGTTAGGGTCACAGCGATTACACGTTCGTCGCGACTGAGCTTTCGTCCCCGCTCAACGACCCGCCCAGCCGCCCCAACAGCAAGTCCACCCGCTCCAATGGCAAATGGGGAAGGAACGCCAGCACCCGAACCCCGTACCCGCCAATGGCTCCCCCAACAAACAGACCGGACACAAGCAGGTTGGCAGTCACGGCCCCATCAGCAAGCAGGCGAGTGACTCGCCGCTGCTGAGCATCGATGATCCCAAGCGTGAGCGGCCAAACGCTGCGAAGCGTGTTGTTTGCGGCGATCGAAAGCACGTCAGCAAGGCTGGGCGGGGGATTGTGCGCCGCGGTGAGTGTCAGCGGCAGGAGCCCCCGAGCAAGCGCGGGGCCACCAGGCACGACCATGACCAGGACGCAGCTCCCCAGCGTGAAGACCCACAGAAGCGCGTAGACCCGGGCCCAGGTCTGCCACGCCTCGCGCGCGAGCGACGGGCGCATGCTGGCCTGTCTGCTCAGCTCTGTGGCAGCCATTGAGAAACAGCCCACCCGTCGCCGACAGAAGCGAGCTGCACAAGCGTGACATGGACCCCGGAGGCGAGCCCTTCGTATTCCCCGTCCCCAACAGTCCGTTCGCGAGTAACGACGACCCACCACCCGTGCCGAGCAAGGTCCGGTGAGACGGACAGCACTTCTCCGCTGTTCGCGATCCGTGCCCGGGCGAGGGTGTTGTCGGCGCGGGTAGCGGCTGCAGCCTGTTGCTCCGCAAGCCGCGCGGCCCCTACGGAGATTGATCTGGGCCCCTTCACGGGGACCCCGTCAATCGCCTCCGGCAGGCCTTTCAAGCCGTCACAGACGGCGATGCAGACGTCATCGACGCCGCGGTTCTTGATCTCGCAGAACACGCTCAACCAGAACTTCGCGCCCTCGCCGCCATCGCCGGCCCAGAGCCCCAGGATATCCCGCTCACCGTTGACGGTCACGCCGATCACGACATAGACAGGCTTGTTCATCACCTGTCCGTCGCGGACCTTGACGACCATCGCGTCAATGAAGATCACGGGATAGACGCGATCGAGCGGACGGGTCAACCATTCGGTCATCTCGCCGACGACCTTCTCGGTGATCCGGCTGATCGTGTCCTTGGAAACCTTGGCACCATTAGACCTCCCCGAAGTGCCCGGCGATCTCTCCGGTCGTCAGCCCACGCGCGGTCAGCGAGAGGACGATCTCATCAACACCAGTGAGCCTGCGCTGACGCTTCTTGACGATCTGCGCCTCGAACGTCGACTCGGTGTCCCTCGGCACCTCGATCTCGACCGGACCGATCTCCGTCAGCACTGTCTTGGCGCGCGTCCCGTTACGCGAATTCCCCCTGTTGCGGCCCGCCGGGTCGTGCTTGTCATAGCCGAGGTGCTCACTCATCTCCGCGTCAAGCGCGGTCTCCAGCACGCTTTTGGTCAACTGGCCCAACAGCCCGTCCGGGCCGACCAGCTCAATGTTCTGCTCCTTAGCCTGCTCCAAGAGCTGCTCAACCAACTGCTTCTGATCAACGATATCTGTAGTCATAGACCCGATCATCTCCTCCTGATCGGTCAGACCGACTATCTCCGTCATGGTCCATCCCTTCGCTCAGACCAAGCCAGATCCACCGTTCATCGGACAGACCCAACTTACCTCTTGAATGTGAAAGGGTCAGGCGTGTGCGAAAAAGTAGGAGTAAAAATATGGCCTGTGCATCTACCATGGTTAGCCGATGTCGCCTTAGGTGAAGGCGTAGTTTTCTTACTACGCATCACTGAAGCTGAAACAGGTATGCCTAGTTATGAGGTCGTTTGTAAAACGCTCCTCGGTGAATTGACGGACGAATGCATAGGGTTAGTGAGCGGCCTTCTGGAAAATATGGCGACTAGCACTGAATTGTTAGCAATCTTCTCCTTAACGGAAATAGAAAAAGAACGTGAAGAGCTAACTTGTATCTTTACCAAAGAAAAAACGGCACATCTACAAGGGGAAGTATCGCTGACGGTCGCGGGCAAGGCGACGGCGGCCTCTTAGGGGACTGATGTTGGCAGTAGCGATGTGGTCAGGTGGGACTCGGAGCCTCAGCTGGCATGCCGCTCTCGCTAGACCGTAACTGCGGCAATATTTTCTTTAGCGGAACAGGAAATGGGAAACGAACAGGCGGTCTGTTCTTTTACTAAAGAAAAAACTGGCCACGTGGCTGGTGAAGGGTTACTTGTAGTGGCCGCTGAAGTATTGGCTGTCTCCTGAGGTCGCGACTCTAGAGGAAGTTGACGCCATGGGCAGGGTAGGCGAAGTCGCCACCCGGCCCAATGAAGCTTCTGTTGCTGGCGCTACGCGTAATGTCCGTCGTGCCGCGTGCGGGCCTTGAGCCAGTAGCTGACCCGTCAGGACCGCGAGCAGTCCTTGAAGCCGTCGCGGGCGGCAATCGCGTTCATCTGTTGCTGAGCTTTGCGCAGGATCGTGTACTCCGGATAGCCCAGCAGACGATGCGGATTGGTATGGGCGTAGATGGCGAGCTTGGCTGTGGCCTCTGCTGCTGTTTGGGCGTTTAGGAGGATCGTTTGCCAGTCGCTTGCCATCGATGTCGGTGGCTTTAGCTTCGTCAGTTCCGAGGCGGCGTTCTGCTCAGCGGCCGAGAGCTGTTGCACTGCCAGTGTGATCTGCTGCGAGGAGCTGAGCACATTCGATGCACGCTTTGCGTTGACCGCGTAGCAGATGGCATCGGCCTTTGTTATCAGTTCTGCCTTGGTGAGGGGACCGGCGGCGACGGTTGAGCTGGATTGCGTGCTTGAGGTCGCCTGGGTGGCCGGCGTGGTGACCGCGGCGGATTGCGTTGAGGAGGACGATTTCGTGCTGCCTCCGCATCCCGACGCCGCCAGCGTGGTTGCCGTGAGCGCAAGCGCTGCGATACGTGTGCCTTTCATTGCGATTCCTCCCCATGGTTGGTTGAAGTCCTGCCCACCCGAATCGTATCGCGATCAGGGCGCGCGTGTGTGCGAGTGAGAAACATTGACGGACGCTAACACGGGAGAAAGCGGCAGATAGATGGGTCCTGACGCCAGCACCAGCGTCCATATG
>JGI20206J14855_1000661_pt1 | contig 11132 bp, 10 predicted proteins | sample NGESurdeep092012_6_FD_14855 | JGI IMG/M metagenome (IMG submission 14855) | reverse complement strand
GGTAGTGCTATTTCCAGCACCCATCCAGCACCCATCCAGCACCCAAGCCACAGAAAGCCTCACCACTATTACCTACTACACACCACCATTCAAACATGATTCGCGAGTATCCACGATGCGGAGAATCGGACGGTTCCAGATCGAATTCAATTCACATCCAGCAATATCGGCGAACGTTGTGCGGTAATCAAAGTCGTTCCCAAGAAAATCGAACCCTTGTCGAGATACGCCCGACGCCTTCTGTACGGAATATAGAGCCAACAATCAATCCTCCATTCGGAGATCGAGTGAATCCCTGTGTAATTAGATCGAGGGGGCTGATCGCCAATGCCAGGTCTGAGACAGGGTAGGTGTCAATCCCCAACGGTAGTTTTCTTGGCCACGAAAGAACCGGAATTCCTTGCCTCTGTCTTCAAGCCAATCATGGAGCTGTTTCCAGTTCTCCACTTCGATTTCAAAGGTTCTAGGGGTGATTGGTTTTAGTTCATTCACGCTGCACGCATTTGTAGTCCTTCGACGGCAAAATCGTACCGGGTGCGTCATGCGTGTATCACAACACCCGCGAACTGCAAACCGAATACTAAAACTGGAATTCACTGCAACGTCACGCGATTGAATGAGTCTCAGATTGTTGGTGTCGGAGGTCCGACGCAATAGTTCTGCGACTCAGAGACGAACACCGCAGACTCAATGCATGATGTGCGGCACTCGCAATGGACTCTGAGTTCGGAGACTCGATATGAGTCTTGAAGAGACACTTCAAGGGTGGATGGGTCCATCAAGTGATTCGGAACAGGAGATGCAAGAGCACCGAACGCATGGTGCGTGAGGCCGTAAGTGCCCATCAAGGCTTCAAAGATTGCGACGTTCGCGTGTACACGAAGGGCAGCCGGGACCAAAGAGACGCAATCGAGTGGACCGAACCGTCGACTTAGACCGTATTCATCAATACACCATTTGAAATCGGCGTGCGGTTTCGTGGCTTAATGCTACTATGTTCGCTTTACGAACTATATGTGCGTACATCGAACAATAAAGAGGTAAATGATCTCCAAGGTGAAAGCGTCAGCGATAAGCGCGCTTTCTGATATCCAAGACGGTGCGACCGTCATGATCAGCGGATTCGGTCACGTCGGTCAGCCAGTTCAATTAATCGATGCCCTAACAGAGTTTGGGCCATCGGAGTTGACAATTGTAAGCAACAACGCTGGCAATGGCGTAAGTGGACTTGCAGCACTACTTTCCACGGGAAAGGTCCGCAAGGTTATTTGTTCATTTCCTCGTCAGGTTGATTCGCAAGTCTTCGACTCGTTATATAGATCGGGTGTCATTGAGTTAGAACTCGTGCCACAGGGGAATCTCAGCGAACGGATTCGTGCAGCGGCGTCAGGAATAGGAGCCTTCTATACTCCTACTGGCTTTGGAACTCAACTCGCTGAAGGCAAGGAAGTCCGCGAGATCGATGGTCGAAACTACGTTCTCGAGTTCCCCATCCGCGCGGACTATGCGCTGATCAGCGCCTTGCATGGAGACCGAATAGGCAATCTGGTTTACCGAAAGACTGCGCGTAATTTCGCTCCGATGATGGCAGCGGCCGCATCAGTGACCGTTGCGCAGATTGATGGGCTTGTCGATATTGGTGCTCTAGATCCGGAATCGATCGTCACCCCGGGTATTTATGTCGATCGAATTGTTGTGGTGGGTGAGCGCACCTGGCTCCATAACGGTCAGTTCATCGGAAGTACCTCGTGAGTGGCCTTAGTCGAGACGAACTAGCTGCGCGCGTTGCAAGCGATCTCTGGGAGGGGGCATACGTCAATCTCGGAATTGGCGCGCCAACGCGGGTCGCCAAGTTCATCTCGGATGAAGTAGAAATTATCCTTCATACAGAAAATGGGATGCTTGGCATGGGACCACCACCAGCGCCGGAGTGCGTCGACCCCGACTTGGTCGACGCGGGTAAATCTCCGGTAACCGAGCTATCGGGTGCCTCATATTTCAGTCAGGCCGAGTCATTCGCGATGATTCGCGGCGGTCACCTCGACGTGTGCATCATGGGAGCATTTCAAGTATCGATGCAGGGTGACCTTGCTAATTGGAGCACCGGCGAGGTAGACGCAATTCCTGCAGTCGGAGGTGCAATGGATCTCGCTGTTGGTGCGAAGGTGGTCTGGGTAATGACTGACCTACTTGATCACCAAGATCAACCGAAACTTGTTGCGCGTTGTTCGTACCCAATCACGGCACCCGCGTGCGTCACTCGCATCTACAGTGATCTTGCGATATTCGAAATCACTTCGAATGGACTATTCGTGCGAGAACGTTTTGCGGATACGACGACTGAAGACTTGCGAGCACTACTCGGTATCCCATTGGAAGAACTCCAATGAATTCAAGCTTTGTGTTCGACGCCGTCCGCACCCCATTCGGAAGAATCGGCAAGTCTCTTGCGAATGTGCGCCCAGACGATTTGGCCGCACACAGTATCCGAATGCTCCTCAATCGACATCCTGATATTGATCCAAGTCAGGTTGATGACGTCTTCATTGGTGATGCGAATCAATCCGGCGAGGACAATCGTAACGTGGCGCGGATGGCTGTACTTTTAGCCGGTCTACCAACCTCAGTGCCCGGTACCACCGTTAACCGTTTATGCGGCTCGAGTGTCGAATCTGTGATTCAGGCTAGCCGCGCGATTGAAGTCGGCGACGCTTCGCTCGTCTTCGCTGGAGGCGTCGAGTCGATGAGTCGCGCACCCTGGGTGATGCTCAAGCCTGACAGGGCTTACCCCACTAAGTCGGAAATAATGCATTCAACGACTCTTGGATGGCGAACGATCAATCCAGCCATGTCGACAAATTGGACAGTTTCACTCGGTGAGACGGCCGAGGTGCTCGCCGACCGCTTTGAGATAAGTCGCTGGGAGCAAGATGCGTTTGCAGTTCGTAGCCACCAACTTGCGGCCGCCGCTTGGAATGCCGGACGCTATAGCGAGGTGGTCCCCGTGCCCGACACTGGACTTTCGCGAGATGAAGGCATTAGGGCAAACGCCTCGATCGAGACGTTGGCGTCACTTCAATCCGCGTTCCGCGCGAAAGGCACGGTTACCGCTGGGAATTCCAGTCCGTTGAGCGATGGGGCGTCAATGCTGCTCATCGCGGCTGAAGGTTTCCTAGACCTCGAGCCGCTCGCTCGAATCAGCGCTCGTGCGGTCGCTGGAAACGACCCCGACATGTTTGGCATAGCGCCTGTCGAGGCCGCCAATCGCGCTCTCGCACGCGCGGGCAGAACTTGGCAAGATGTTGACTTACTTGAGCTCAACGAAGCATTTGCGGCCCAGACGATCGCGTGTCTCCGTCACTGGCCGGAGTTAGACCCGGAACGAGTCAACGTGGACGGCGGCGCGATTGCCATCGGTCACCCGCTTGGCGCGTCCGGTGGACGCATCCTCGGGCACCTCGCGCACGAACTCAATCGCAGGGGCGGACACGTAGGAGTAGCAGCAATTTGCATTGGCGTTGGGCAGGCTCTAGCCGTTGTTCTGGAACGTTAAGGCTAATTCACGAGCCGACGTGAGCCGATGTGATCATTCTGCCAAAAGAGTTTTGAGCTCCTCGCGAATGGGACCATAACTCCGAGGGGAGTCGAGATTAAGTTGGCCACGGGGCTGCATGTCCTGCTTCTCTGCAGTCCCGTGGCCAACTCCATTCAAGTAATCAGGCGTTAGATGTTTCGGTGCCATGGAGATAATCCACCGTCATTGTGGAGGGTTCGATTGGAATCGCCTCTTGACGGCGGACATGACCGCGACCGAACACCAAGTTGCCGGCGAAACCTATTACGAGAGATATTGGCACGCCGACGTAAGCGTAGGCCCACGGCCCAGCCTTGCCTCCGAGTCCAGTGACACCAAGCAGATAGCCCTGCCAATTCAGGAATGCGGGGACGCCATACGAGTTGGTTACCATGCCCCACCCGACGATCGTTCCGACAACGAGTAATGCAATTGCGTGCCAACGGACGCTGCCGTAGCGCCCGCTGGCATCATAGAGGTCCGCTTCCGCATAGTCTTTCTTCCTCAGTAACAGATCGGCGATGAAGATTCCTGCCCACGCGGCAGTTGGAATACCGACGGTTACAAGAAACGCTTCGAATGGCGCGACGAAGGAGGGTGCGAAAAACGCAATGTAGGTTACCCCAGCGATCATTACGACCCCATCGATGAGAGCGGTGATTGGACGCGGTAGACGAATCCCCACGGCCAAGAGCGAGAGTCCCGAGGAGTAAATCTCGAGAATGGCCGCCGATATGAGTGCGAGAATCGATGCCACCGCGTACGGTACAAGGAACCAAACCGGCAAGATTGTCGTTAATGCTCCAATTGGATTTGCTCCAATCAATCCACTGAGTTTGACCGATGAGCCAGCCAGCAAGAGCCCAAAGACGACGAGAACAATCGGAGCGATTGCTCCTCCAAACGTCGTCCAACCGATGACCGAGCGGCTCTTTGTCTGCCGAGGCAAGTAGCGAGAATAGTCAGCTGCAATATTTGTATAGCCGAGTCCGAACCCGGCGACACACAAGCAGAATCCTCCAATGGCAGCGTGGGTTGGGCCACTCGGCATTGCCATGACTTTTGCCCAGTGGATGTGCGGAATCGTAAGAATCAAGAAGATGATCGTGAGAACCCCAGCGATCCAAGTGATCCAAACTTGGCTTCTCATGAGTAGATCGAAGCCCATCACGCCCGCCGCAATGGTGAGGGCAATTACCACAATCATTGCAACGACCTTCGTGGCGTCGCCGTTGAGCCACCCCAATCGATTAAAGACAGCGGCCGCAGCCAATACCGCGAGCGATGCGTTTACGGTTTCCCACCCGACTGCGAGAACCCATGAAATAACTCCGGGCAAGCGATTGCCGTTCACCCCAAATGCCGCGCGACTGAGGGTCAAGGTCGGCGCTGAACCTCGCTTGCCGGCGATCGCGATGGCGCCACACAACCCATATGAGATCACCACTCCCAAGAGACCAACAACCGTTGCCTGCCAGAACGAAATTCCGAAACCGAAGAGAAATGAGCCGTAGGCCATCCCGAGCACGGTGACGTTTCCGGCAAACCACGGCCAGAACAAGTCGGACGCCTTTCCCTTGCGTTCACTTTCTTGAATGGTATTAATGCCGTTCATTTCAGCGCCGTAGCGTTTCGCGGTATTAACTACCTCGGTTTCTAATTTCTCAATGGTCATGGTGGTCCCCCCTTATTGCGTTAGTACAGCTCTTTCGGTTCATTTTGAAGAAATTGCTCCGCCCAGGTATTTCGGTGCTGTCCGCATTGCGTGAGTTTTCAAACGCGTTCGTCGTGGAGGGTCTTGAGGAACCCGAGGGCTCGTCGCAATCCGATTCTCACGCTCGCTCATTGCTTGAAGCGAGTACGTCTCAAACACCGTCAGTCCTTGCGCCCGCGGCCTTAGAGATACTTTTGAATCGCTCTTCGAGTTCGTCTATCGTGCTGGTGTCCATCGCGGTAGATATCGACATAAGCCCATTCCCGCAAATCAATACGCCCGCTTCGTACGCCGCCCACCAGACACGTTCTGGGTCCGCGGAGTGGAGCCGGACCAACGATCCGCACCCTGCTGTGACGAAACCCATTTCGGACAGGTCACTGCGAAGCCTTTCGCCAAGCGCATTAATGCGCGACACCTCATGCGAATCGAATAGGTCTAATGCGACCATTCCTGCTGACGTGGTCACAGGGTTTGCCGTGAACGTGCCTCCATGACTGAGTTTGGGCGACCATTCGTCTTCAAACACGCGCATGACCTCGGCGCGTCCTCCAAACGCCCCGACTGGAAAACCCCCTCCAATCATCTTTCCGAAAGTTGCCAGATCAGCCTTAAGGCCCCGCTCCGCGGCCAGGCCGCGGAACGAGAGGCGTCCAGAGATCACCTCATCGACGATGATGAGCGCCCCAGTGCGTTTCGAAATGTGGTTAATTTCGCCAACTAGTTCGTTGCTTGCGGGGTGCAGACCAGCTCGGTTCGGCATCAGATCGACAAGAATGGCCGCGAGACCCAAGCCTGCGCCCTTAGCAGCAGATTGCAAGGCTTTGACATCATTGAACGGCACAACCAACACATTGACTCCGTCGCTTGTGTCGCCCATTACATCGTCATACGTACCGTGGTACGCCCCCTGGAATCGAATTATGGTCTTGCGAGCAGTAAAGGTGCGCGCAGTTCGGATTGCCATCATTACGGCTTCGGTGCCCGAATTTGTGAAACGCAGACGTTCGAGTGGTACAAAGCGATTCACTAGGCACTCCGCCAGGAGTACTTCATGCTCAGAGGGAAGCCCGAACGATGCGCCGTCACGAAGAGCATCGATCGCGGCGTCGCATATCTCCCGACGAGCGTGTCCGTGAACGAGAGCCGTGTAATTGTTTTGGAGGTCGATCAGTTCACGACCATCGACATCTCTTACAAGAAACCCCGATCCAGAGTCAATATAAGGCGGAGATGGCTTTATATCGAGCGTCGAGCGAGTCGTTCCACCAGGCATCACCTTGCGGGCGCGTCGTGCTAAATCAGCGCTTCGTTCCCCGATAAGTGTGCGGTATGCGCACGCTGATGTCATGAATTCGTACAGTAACAGTTGATATGCTAGTTGTCAAGTACTAATTGGGAAATCATGATGACTCTAATTTTGAGCAGTAGTCATAGAAGTTTTCGACGATTTGGCATAAACTTGACATCGCCTGCCGATGAGGCAATACTAACAAATTCGCACGTAATGTGCGCATAGCGACCACTAAGACGAGGTATCAATACATGAGTTCGAAAAGCGTAGCGATAGTTGGAGCCGGAATAGCAGGTTTGTCGGCGGCGGCGACCTTCGCAAAGGCCGGCTTCAATGTTCGGGTCTACGAACAAGCGGAGGAGGCGCGTGAATTCGGTGCCGCTCTGTTGATTAAGCACAACGCCTATACCGCACTCAAGTCATTAGGCATCACAGAGAAGATGGAATTGGACGGTGTCCGCTTGCAGACTGCTTCGATCGTCGACGACTTTAGTCAGCAAATCCTCCAGCGCGATCTTCGTTCAGAATGGGCGGTAATGATACGGCGTCAATCCTTGCACTCGTTGCTCCTTCAAGCCGCTCTTGACAATGGCGTCGAGGTCGTCGTGAGCGCCCGGGTTGTGCAAGTGCGAGCCGAAGGTGTGTTGACCTTTGCAAACGGATCCGAAGTCAGTGCAGACCTAGTAATCGGTGCTGACGGACGTAACTCAGTAGTGCGAGACGCTCTTGGACTTACGGCAACTGCAATGGACCTGCCCACTGGAGCTACTCGTGCGGCGTTCCCGCGAAAAGAAATCCCGGTCGCGATGGAATATTGGTCGGGCTCTCGTCGAGTCGGCTTTGCGCCATGCAGCGAAGATCTCACTTACGCATTCATTATGGGTCCTGAGAGCGACCGCTCGGCTTCTCAGGTTCCACTCGACCGCGAGTATTGGTCGGATGCCATTCCTGCTCTATCGGATCTCTTCGAACGCGTGGCGTCGAGTCCGACGGTATTCCATCACCCTGTGAGCGTCGTTTCCTGCACGAGTTGGAGTGCCGGCCGCGTCGCATTGCTGGGTGATGCTGCGCACGCCATGCCGCCCGACTTTGGTCAGGGCGCCAATCTCGCAATCGATATCGGTTATGACCTGGTCTCCAAAATTGATGGAGGCGGTGAACTTGAGACCGGATTACTTGAGTGGGAACGCATGACGAGACCGCGCGCAGACATGGTGCAGATGCTGTCCGCTGCGTACAACTTCATTGGCTACCAGTGCCCTCCGTCGCTGGTAAGGCTGCGAACTTTGGGAATATCGGCGATTGCGCGCATGCCAATGGGCAAGTCTCGTTGGGACTTCTATTGGCGGGGTGGCCATCCCAAACCTGGATCCAATTGGATGCAGCCTTCGGATAACAAGTAAAGGGACGCGTAGAAGCATGAGCGAACTGACAGCGAACGCAGTCCTTCTCCGCGGCGGTCCCATCATCACGATGAATAGAACTCGTGACGTATTGCCCGCAGGTACCGGAATCTTGTGTATTGATGGACGAATTGATCGATTCATCCTTCCTGAATCCGACGGTATTCCATTAGGGACGCGGCATATTGAAATGGGCAGTCACCCAATTCTTCCAGCATTCCTTGACGTCCACGCGCACTTTGGTATGACAAACGACTCGCTCGCCCAAACTGTGGATTGTCACACCCCGCCTCGTGACTCAATTGAGGATATCTTAGACGCACTTCGGGATGGACTTCACTTAGCCGAAGCCCGTGAAGGTTGGTTGCTGGGTCAAGGAAGCCTCATGCAAGACAAGAAGCTCAGGGACGCGCGGCTGCCAACCCGGTACGACCTCGATCGAGTGAGCACCACAATTCCGATCGTCGTCCGATGCGGGGGGCACGTCACTGTCCTTAACTCCCTAGCGCTGGAGCGATCCGGGTTGCTCAATCATGATTCTCTTGATGGATCTGCCGAACTTGTTTCCGACGCCGAGGGGCCAAACGGAATACTTGTAGAAGGATTCGTGCTCGTGCCTATTCCCAGCCTCGATGCAGAAGAGCGTCGGCGGGGGCTTCGCGAGACTTTAGATTCGGTTTTCACGCGAAACGGCGTGACGTACTTGGGCGAAATTTCGAATTCGTTGGAGAGTCTTGATGACCTCGCCATCTTGACCGAAGGCGGCCCGATAACAATTGACGCATACGCCTGGATGCCTGATACCGCTCGAAACGTGTTTGAAGCAGCGCAATTAAGGGACCGGTTCTCCCGGAGCAATATGAAGATCCGTGGAGCAAAAATATTTGTCGATGGCGGATTCTCCGCAATGACCGCAGCCACAAAAGTTCCGTACCTAGATACGAAGATCAACTATGGAGAGCTCTATTACGACCTCGATGAGTTGAGCACAATCATCAGAGGCTGTTATGACGAAGGGCTGCAACTTATAGCCCATGCGAACGGCGAACGAGCGCAGGAACTCGTTTGTGAGGCGAACAAGGTTGCCTTGGGTCACGATCGCTTCACCGCGAATACGCGGCTCGAGCACGCGGGCAATCTACTTCCTGACATCGCAATCGTGGACGAATGGATCGACGCTGGAGTCTCAATAGTTTCGCAGCCTGGCTTCCTCTATACCATGGGGGACTACTTCCCAGGACTCTTCGGACCATACGGCTCAAGGGGGCGATTCCCTTACCGCACGCTGCTTGAAAGAGGCTTCCCAGTCGCAGCATCTTCTGACGTAAGCGGGTCAGAACTCCGACACGCCAATCCTATGTTTAACGCCTGGTGCGCGGTCGAACGCATTGGGTTTAACGGTTCAGTCATCGATGCCGAAGAGTCAATAGACCAAGTCGCAGCACTCGAAATGCAAACGGTTTACGCCGCTCATGCAGCGGGAGTCGAAGCGGTACGCGGGTCGCTGGAGGTGGGCAAGGTGGCCGACATAGTCGCCTTGAGTTCCGATCCCCGTAGCGCACGGAGCACTGATCTCCTCGACATCTCCGTCGTCGTCGTCGTGAAGGAAGCTGAAGTCGTCCTCGAAACACGAGTTCTCCGATAATGTCGAGGTCGCCGAACAACGGAACCGCTGCGCCTTGGCAACAAACTCCCGCTTTCGACAACGAAGGGGCGGTTGGAGCATTGATGAAAGAAGCCGAGCCGGCAAACGAGTCTCTCCCTGCCGGTTCATTCGTACGATCACTGAAACGTGGCCTGGACGTGCTCGCAAGTTTCGGGACCGATGCGCCGAGCATGACGATTGCGGTCGCGGCTCGACGCTCTGGATTAACCCGTGCAGCCGCTCGTCGCTCGTTGTTTACCCTGGCGGATCTGGGATATCTCACATTCAATGACGGTCAGTTTGCGATGACTCCGAAAGTGCTGGATCTGGCCCAGGCTTATCTCGAGTCGACGAATCTCGATAGAGTTTCCCGCCCGCACATTGAAGAACTTGTTCACAACACGCGTGAATCTTCATCACTTGCGGTACTTGACTTCCCAGACGTGGTCTACGTCGTTCACGTTCCCGCATATCGCATTGAATCATTTGTCCCCGTCATTGGTTCAAGGATGCCCGCATTCGTAAACTCCATGGGACGCGTGTTGCTCGCAAATGTTCCGTCAGATACTCGCGGAGCAATGTTGCGAACCCTCGAACTCCGAGCGTTCACAGCAAAAACGATCACGGACCATACTTCACTCGAGACAGAATTGGCCGTTGTGCGAGCGCAGGGATGGGCTCTAGTTGATCAAGAATTCTCGGAAGGGGTGAGATCGATTGCCGCACCGGTCTTCGACCGTAACCACAACGTGGTGGGCGCCGTCAACATAACGACAAACGCAGTGCTTGTATCGACGACGGAAATACTGGATGTGTATCTTCCTCCGCTGCTCGCAACCACTGCGGCTATTGGTGCCGAGTATCAGGGCCTCGCCTAGAACTCTCCGAGAATTCGAGCCTCTGATAGATAATGCCCATAGTGTGCCCAAAACCGAATTCGATCGGAGCTGCAAACTTAGGAACGACCGTTGATCAGTACTTTCACCAATGTCTGTTTCCAACGCCGTCCATCCTTTCAAGGTAGCGGCAACTGTTCTTGATTCCTCAGGCTTGATAAGGAGTCTCGACCAGATCATATTTGGACGACGAGTTTCGAGTCGACAGACGTCACCCCCAGCGACCAAAAGGAACCGCGAGGTGCCCGTGTTACAAGCCCAACTAATGCCCAGTCTGGAATAGTTCGCGTTCGGCTTGATTGGCCTCGATGCCATCAAGATCATTTGCTTCAACTTTCAAACGTTGATCAACCAACCGCGATGAACTCAGCACCCATTCAGCACCCTGAAGTGGACCCCATCCCTTGGACAGCCTGACCGTCTTCTTAAGAGTTGAGCAGTTGGTTGTTGTCATCGAGCTCAGGCAGCCCGTTGGTTGAGACGTGATTGATAGTAGACCTCGTCAGGCGTCGCGTCGTTCAGCGCGCTGTGCGGCCGGTCCTCGTTGTAATAAGTGAGAAACCCGGTGATGCCGTCACGACAGGCGTTGCCGCTTTCGGCGGGGTT
>JGI20206J14855_1000660_pt1 | contig 11156 bp, 11 predicted proteins | sample NGESurdeep092012_6_FD_14855 | JGI IMG/M metagenome (IMG submission 14855) | reverse complement strand
GGCGATCCCATCTGACGTCGTTTGGAAGCTCACGGGCAAGAAACTCAGGCTGATGGCCGACAACAGGACCAACAGCAACATCACACCAATCAACCGCGCAGACGAAGCGTCCAGGTAGCGGCTAGGCCGCGACCCGCGATGTTCGGTCGCAGTCTCATGGCCGGCACCAGCCCACCACAGGGCCGCGAGTCAGAAACAACGAGCTGGAACGCGTCCGGCGAGGACCCGCAGGGCAGCTAGTCGGCTACAGACGCACCGTACCTCGCCTACCAAAGAACGCGAACGATTCCGTTGAGACGTACGGTTGGGGTACCGTTTGCGTCATGTCCAGAGCCAATCCCAGCGATCTACCCGGCGGCATGGTCACCCTTGGCCTGGTGATCGAAATGCCCGACCAGACAGCCAAATACATCGGATACCAGCTCAGTCGTCGCTTCCGCAGGTCGCACTTCTCGCCCTCGACGTGCCACAGCGCCATAGACCGCCTACACAAGCAGGGGAGCATCCGATGCACCTACAAGGCTCCCGGTCGGGAGCGCACCGAAGACCGCTACGTAGCAACCGAGCACGGCGAAGATGTGTTCCACAACTGGATGTACGACTTGCCGAGCCGAGACGGCTCTGGCCCGGACCTCGCGCTGCGAGAAGCGATGTATGGCCGGATCGAGCTGTGCAAAATCGAGGACATCCCACGTCTGCTGGAGCTAGCCCGCGAAGAAGTCACCGTGAGCACCGCCCTATTCGACGCGGCATCCAAACGACTGACCGAACACGAAGCCGCGGCCAGACGTCTGAAGGAGCTTAGGCCCCACAGCAAAAGGCGGCCCACCGAGCGGGTGCGAGAAATCTTGAGGCTCGTTGAGCCGTTGCACTGGTCTCATCGCGCAGAGCGCTACGAACTCATCGTCAAAGAGTTGGAAGAGATCATCGACGAGATGCAAGACGCTGTGTCGGAGGCTTGACGGTGTTCGACAGCTTGGAGGTTTGTGGTGTCTGAGCCGGTGTTGCTGTTGGATGGGGTGTGGAAGGGTTTTGATCGTGGTGGGGCGTTTTCGGTGCTCGAGGACGTGTCGTTGACGGTGTTTGCGGGTGAGCTGCAGTCGATCGTGGCGAATCGCGATCAGGGCAAGAGCACGCTCCTGAGGATCGCGGCGGGTCTTGTGCGCCCGGATCGCGGCTCGGTTCGTGTCGCGGGGTTGGAGCTTGGTGGCTTGAAGGACGCGGAACATTCGGCTGTTCTGCGTGAGCTGGTTGGGTTGGCGGCGAGGGCTGGTCCGGGAACACAGCCGTGGATGGGCGAATACGTGACGTTGCGGCTGGCTTCTGGTCAGGGCCTCTCGCGGCGCGAACGGCGTATGAGGGTCGCGGCGGTGTTGGAGCGATTGGACGTCGCGGACTGCGCGAAGTCGAGGTGGGCGGACCTCTCGAACTTGCAGAGGATGAGGGTGGAGCTGGCACAGGCGATCGTGACCAAACCAAGCCTGCTGCTCGTGGACGACATCATCGACGGGCTCGCGCTCGGGCTCGGCAAGACGAAGGACGCGATGGAGCTCCTGCGCGAACTGGCGCAGGAGGTTGGTTGCGGTGTGCTGATGGTCGCCTCAGATGACCTCGCGGCGATCCCATCTGACGTCGTTTGGAAGCTCACGGGCAAGAAACTCAGGCTGATGGCCGACAACAGGACCAACAGCAACATCACACCAATCAACGATGCGATAATTGCCCGTCGTGCCTCATAGGGGCGCCCCGATGCTCGCGGTAGAGAATCTCACCAAGCACTTCGAGGACGGCGACCGCAAGCGCATCAACGTCCTTGACGGGCTGACGCTAAGCGTCCAGGCCGGTGAGTTTGTCTCGGTCTACGGTCCAAGCGGATCAGGTAAGACGACGCTGCTGGAGCTCATCGCGGGCTTCCAAACCCCAGACGCTGGGACCGTGAGCGTCGCGGGGCAGATCATCTCCCATCTCACCCCACGCGCACATGCCGACTACCTCCTTCGCGTGCTTGGCATCGTCGGCCAGCCGCACGAGCTGATGCCCGGCGCGAGCGCCCAAGAAAACGCCGCGCTGAAGCTCCTGCGTGACGATGCCCTGCACGCCAACAAACGGATTGTGCCTTTGCTAGAGCAGCTCGGTCTAGCCGACCGGATGAAGCAACGAGCTAGCAAGCTCTCGATGGGTGAGCGCCAGCGCGTGCAGATAGCCCAGGCACTCTCAATGGACCCAAAGCTCGTCCTCGCGGACGAGCCAACTGGCCACCTCGACCCAAGCCGCAGCCGGGAAGTCCTCGCGCTCCTCGCTGGCCTTTGCCGCGAGCGCGAAACGGCCGTGCTGCTGGCCACCCATGACTCGCAGGCGGTCGCCTACGCCGACCGTGCTCTGATCCTTCATAAAGGCCACCTAGAGTCCTACGAGCCCGAAACAGCGCTCCCTCCGATGTGCGAGGTACGAACATGACCGAGCCGATGAACGAGGCAAGTTCGCGGTGGATGTCGCTCGGCGAGGTCTATTGCGTGAACCGGGCGTGGCTCTTATCCAGACGTGTGCTCGTCTTGGAGTGTCTCGCAGTTTTGGGGCTTGCCATTGGCGTGGCTCTGCTGTTCGCCTCACAGGTTGCTAGCACCAGCCTTGACTCCTCGGTGCGGGAGCTGACCAACCGGATCATCGGCTCCACCCAACTACAACTCGACTCCCGCGACACGGAAGGCTTCAGCGAAACGCTCGTCGCCCAGGTAGAGCGAATACCAGGGGTCAAGGCTGCGCTGCCGGTGCTCGAGCAGCCAGCGACCATCACTGGACCCAAGGGCGAAGCATCAGTGGATCTGCTCGGGGTCGACCCGCGATTCGCCCTTGCCGAGCGATTCTTGTCGCACCTGAGCGCGAAGCAACTCGCGCGTCTGAAAGCACTCGTGCTGCCAACATCGCTCTCCGCGTCAGTCGGGGTCGGACCCCTGGAATATGCAAGGGTCCAGGTTGGAGCGAAAGTTGCCGAAAGCTATATCGGGACGACACTCGGAGCGTCCCAAATCGGAGGACTCGCACAAAGCCAGATTGCGCTCGCGCCGATTCCCTACGTGCAGACCCTCGCAGGAAGCCCAGGCCGCATCACTCGCATCTTCATTCAGGCGCGCCCCGGTCAGGAGGCGCAGGCTAAGGCCAGTCTGGAAAGGCTCGCCACCCGCGAAAACCTGATTCTCACATCCGCAAACTTCGATGCCCGACTGTTCAGCGTTGCCTCTGCGCCAGCCCAGCAAGGAGAGGGACTGTTCTCGGTGATCTCTGCGATCATTGGCTTCCTGTTCGCTTTCGTAGCGATGCTCTTGACCGTCCCCGAACGGCGAAAGTCGATTCAGGAAATGCGCGACCGCGGCACCACGCGTCTTATGACGGTGCAGTTCCTTTGCTGCGAGGCGGCCATGCTCGGAGTGTTCGCCGCTGCGGTCGGACTAGTGTTCGGCGAGCTGCTCTCAGTCCATGTTTTTCGTTCCGAACCAGGTTATCTATCTTTCGCGTTCCCGGTCGGTTCGGCGCGATTGGTGACAGCGCCGACCGTGGCACTCGCGGTTGGGTTGGGAATGATCGCGGCGTTTGTCGGGGTGCTAGCCCCGCTTTGGACGACCCTGGCCCGACCTTTGCAGCCCCCGATCGCTACTAAACACCGCCGGTCTTGGACGACCGGAGTCCTTCTCGTCACCGGCGGTCTTTGCCTAGTAGTCACAACGCTCATCGTTCTCCTGCGTCCACAAGCGGCAGTCGCGGGGAACGTGACACTACTCGTTGCCCTGCTGTGCCTGCTCCCCTTCCTGTTTCGCGGGATCATCGCGGCGTTCGGCATCGTGCAGCAACCGCTTGGGGCCACGTCTACGGGGCTCGCCCGGATCTCCCTTCGAGAACCGACGACACAGACCAGCGCGCAAGGTATCGCCGCGATGGGAGCAATGGCGGTGTTTGGGATCGTCGCGATTCTCGGGGCTCAGCAGAACCTCGAGAATGGGCTCAACCGGACAGCGACCGAAGTGAACGACGTGGCCAATCTGTGGGTGTCGCCTGGCGGGGTGAACAACACGCTGGGTACTACTCCGTTCTCTAGCGGGGCGGCCTCGCAGCTACGGCACGTACGGGGTGTGCAGTCTGTCTCGATCTACCGTGGTGGGTTCCTTGACATCGGAGATCGGCGCACCTGGATAATCGCGCCGCCAAGTAGCTCACCACAACCGATCCCGCCCGGCCAGCTCACCGAAGGCAACCTCGCCGTAGCGTCCGCGCGACTACGGGGGCACGGGTGGGCCGTAGTATCCGAAGCGATCGCCCACGAAATGCACCTGCATATCGGCCAGCGGTTCACGCTCCCCTCGCCCCGTCCGAGTACGTTCCGAGTCGCCGGATTGAGTACCAATGGTGGATGGCCTCCCGGAGCGATTCTCATCAATGCCACGGACTATGCTGAAGCCTGGAAAACCTCGGCAGCTAGCGCGCTGATGATTACCTTGCGGCCCGGAGTGTCTCCTTTGCAGGGCCGCGAAGAAGTAAGGCGGACTCTCGGTCACAACTCAGGACTTGCAGTACAGACCGCCGAACAACGCGCGGATGAGTGGCAGACCATCAGCCATCAAGGTCTGGCACGTCTCACTGAGATTGCGACGCTCGTTAGGATCGCGGCGATACTCGCGATGGCTGGAGTGATGGCCTCAATGATGTGGCAGCGACGTGGTCGTATCGCGTACGACAAGCGTGTGGGGCACACGTGGTTGATTATGTGGCTGGCACTGTTTTTTGAGAGTACGGTTTTGCTGGGCGCCGGTTGCTCGATCGGGGCTGTGTTCGGCGTGTTCGGCCAACTTGTCATCTCGCACGCGCTGGCGACGATCACAGGTTTTCCCATTGTGTTCTCCACGGGGGCGGTGATCGCCGTTGTTAGCTTCACGATCGTCAGCGCCGCCGCACTTGCGATCGTGGCTATTCCTGGGTACTTCGCGGCTCGCGTTCACCCGACGAACGTCATGCCCCCCGCCTAGCAGTCCCCCGGACAGCGCGCCGCTCACGCGCCGCCAAATCGCCGCGCTCGCCGCCGCTACGACACGCGAGTTGGTATGGGGCCTGCGGGCCGTATCCCGCGAGGTCGGGCACTGGCGGACACTCGCGGCAATCATCCCGGATGACGCGCTTCGCCAAGACGCACAGGCGGCGATCACGCGCAAGCGCGCGAACATCGACGGGGCGGCGCTGTTCTGGACGATCCCGCGTGCCCGCTCACTGGTCTTGCTGCGCCTACTCGTGGCCTACGAGGTGCTCGCGGACTACTTGGATTGCACGAGCGAGCGGGGCGCCCACGTCGGCATCGCCAATGGCCTACAACTTCACCGCGCGCTAGCCGACGCGCTGGATCCGAGCGTAGAGCTCAAGGACTACTACCGCCACCACCCGTGGTCCCAGGATGGCGGATACCTGCGCGCGCTGTTGGGGACCTGCCGCGAAGCGTGCAGTCAACTGCCGTCTTACCCGACCGTCAAGCCGCTGGCGTTGCGTGCGGCGCGCCTCACACAGGTGCTTGGCATCAACCACGAGCCCGACCCCAAACGCCGAGACACTGCACTGAGGAGGTGGGCGACCGACCATTTCCCGGACCCCGGCGAGCTGGCGTGGTGGGAGCGCACCGGCGGCGCGAGTGCGTGGCTCACCATTCTCGCCTTGTTGGGACTAGCCGCCGAAGAGGCAGTCACAAGCGATCAGGCGCGCGACTTGTACGGCGCCTATATGCCGTGGATCTCACTCGCCGGGACGATGCTCGACAGCTACAGCGACATGGCCGAGGACGCCGCGGCCGGCGACCACAGCTACATCGTCCACTATCCAAACACGGCCGTGGCTTCGCAGCGCCTCGCCGAGATCGTCCAGCGTTCGCTACTGGAGACACAAAACCTCCACGATCACGAGCGCCACCTCGTGATCGCGGCCTGCATGATCGCGATGTACCTCACGAAGGACAGCACGCGCACTCCTGAACTGCGCCCCACGACTCACGAAATCGCTCGTGTCGGCGGCTCACTCACTCGTTCACTCGTCCCAGTGCTCCGCACCTGGCGAGTCCTCTACAACCAACGATCCACATAGGAGGTTGCAACAACCATGTCCTCGATTAACAATTACACATGCCAGTCTCGCCGGTTAATCTACACGGGACCCCGGGAGGGCACGAACGACCCCGGGCGCCTTCCGCCGGCTCTGCCCCTGCCGGCGGCTCTACAGACATGGGGTTTCTGGCGCTCGCCACACGCCTACCTCGAGTTGTGCAACAAACTGTACGGAAGCCCCTTCACCATAAACGCGCTCGGCAAGTCGCCGATGATATTCATGTCGCACCCCGCGGAAATCGGGAGCATCATCAGCGCACACCCCGACATTCTCCATTCAGGCGCGGGCGCCGCTGTGATAACACCACTCGTAGGCGAGCGGTCATTCATGCTGCTGGAGGAGCCCGAGCACATGAGAGTGCGCAAAGCGATCATGCCTGCCTACCACAGCGTTGTCATCGCTGAGCACACAGCGATGGTCAGGGATATAGCCGAGAGGGAGATAGCGAGCTGGCCCGCGGACCGAGCGTTTGCCGCTCATCCCCGGTTGCGTTCGTTGACGTTGAGGGTGATCCTGACGAGCATATTCGGCAGCGAGGACCGCCGAATAGGTGACCTACACGCTCGACTACTCAAAATGCTCGCTGTGACGGGCAGCCTCGCGTTGCAGGAGCCAAAACTGCGCGCCGCGCCGCGGTGGCGAGCAGTCTGGAGGTCATTCCTGGCCGAGCGCGCCCACGTGGACAACCTCTTGCGGCGTTTGATCGAGGATGGGATTCATAGTGGCGGCCGGGAGCGCGGGGTGCTTGCCTTGCTTCTCGACGAGCACAGCGGCGACGAACTCGCCATGAGCGTAGGCGAGGTGCGCGATCACCTGATGAGCCTTGTCCTCGCAGGACACGAGACGACCGCCTCACAATTGGCGTGGTCGTTTCAACTGCTCGCCCACGATCCCTCCGTGCTCGCCATGCTCACGGACGAGATTGACCGTGGCGGCGACGCCTACCTCACGGCCACGGTCCAAGAGGTGATGCGCCACCGCCCCGTGTTCCTGTTCACCATCCCACGCGTGCTAGCAGCACCCGTGGAGATCGCAGGAAGGCACTATGAGCCGCCGGGGCAGCTTGTCGGCTGCATCCATCTGATGCACCACGATCCCGGCCTCTACCGAGAACCGCAGCGCTTCCGTCCCGAGCGGTTCCTAGACTCGCCGCCTCGGCCCGACACCTGGCGGCCGTGGGGCGGCGGGCGCAAGCGCTGTCCGGGCCACAGCCTCGCGACGCTCGAGATGCAAACGGTCCTGCGCGAGACCCTGAAGCGATGGGCGCTCAGGCCCGGCGGAACGGCGGTCGAGACCGCGCGATGGCGCAGCGTGATCGTCACCCCCGAACACGGATGCCGGATCATGCTGCGCCGCAGGACATCACGCCGCGCGGCCGTAAAACGCGATCCTGGTGCCCTATGAGAACGTTTCCCTTTCCATAGGGCGCGTTTTCGTCGCATGGGGTAGAAATTTGACCCACTCGAACAAACAGCCGTCATCATGGGCGCGTGGTGCACAGGAACCAAAAGCGGTCGGGCCCAGCCCGATTACTCCCAGCGGCGGGAGAGACGCAAACCTCGCTGCCGCACCCGAAGCCCATTCGGTCCCGGGTCGCCGGCACCTCGATCGGAAGCGAAGTCTCCGTGTTGGGATGCTTCTCCAGACGACAAACGCTCATCTCATGGGAGATCGCCGAGAGGCTCAACCTCTCGTCCGAGACCGTTGACGTAATCGCCAATAAGCTCGTGAGCCTTCACTGTCTGGAACAGGTCGCTCCAGGCGCGTACACGCTCGCCAAGGACTGGCAACCCCCGAGGGCGCGAACAGCACGCCCAATCAGGTCTCCAAATGAAGACGTCTACGTGACCGTCGTAGAAATACGGTGTGCGACATGGAGCGCAAATGGGTGAGTCGCCGGAAAGCATCATGCCAGACGTGTCCGTACTGGGCCAGCTGATACCTGACATTGAGCTTGACTCGACTCTAGGCTACCCGTTCCGTCTGGCCGCGCACGGTGATCTGGTCGTCTACATGTATCCGGGGGCCAGCGGGATCATCCGTGGCGATGAGACGCCGATGGTGGACGCTGCTCAACACCGCGGCTTCCGAGACCACCTCGACGTGTTCACCGAGTCCGGTTTTCACGTTGTGGGTCTGAGCAGTCAGTCTACTCATCGACAGCGCGCCGTAGCTAACCGTCACAAGCTCTCGCACGCGCTCGTAAGCGATCCTACTTTTCACTTCGCCGACGCACTCGGTCTGCGGACTCTGCGACTCGCAGCGGTAAGGGTTTATGAGCGTATAACGCTTGTCATCAAGGCTAAATGGACGTGCCTGGCGCTAGACCCGCTCCCCACGCCCGAAAGTCATCCTGCGCTCCTAGCGGAGTGGCTACGACGCAGCATCCAGGGAGAGCCGCCGCCTTCCCCGAGCGTCTGACGCTAGATGTCACATGGCGATGCGAGACCCGAAACACGACTTACTGGTGAGCCTGCCCGCGGAGGTCGTACCGCTGACTCTCGAGCGGCTAGCGGAACGCAGCGAGATCAAGAGAATGGAGCATCGTGCCGCAGTCATCTCGGCCAGCTCAACCGAGGCCGAATATCTGGCGATGCTGATGGCGATGTACGACGCGGACAGGTGCCTGGCGTTTTGGCCCCGCCATCGTCTTTCGGACAGATTGCATGAGCGTTGCGACTTCATGCTCCTCAAAAAGCAAAAGCTCAGGCCGCTGCGTGCCGAGATAGTCAACGTGCTGCGAATACATCTCCGATGGTCAGTCGTCCTGGTGAAACGCACATGGAATGAGTAGGCCAGCCAGCTCGCTTGCGAGGTGCTCGACGAAGCGCGCAGGAACGACTGAGGACGCGAGGGGTTGTCACGCGGACACGGATTGATGTGATCTCACATGATTTACACAACGTCAGTGACGGCCGCGATCACCGTGGCTGTCACCGCCGTGAAACCCTTACCAAGGTCGCTCGCAGCACGCGCCCTTTCGTCCTTGTTACCAGCGACGAGTTCAAGGACGCAGCGATCGGGCTGCGCGTTTTCGATTGCTTTTCCTCACGTGGGCCAACACTCACGGCGCAGCAAGTCAGCGAAGTACTCGAGGAGTCACAGGACGTTGTCACCCGCCACGCCGAGCACCTGGCGAGAATCGACTATCTGCGAGCGGACCCATGGGGCGAGCCGGACGTGTGGACCGTGACTCGTCATGTCCGGTGAGGAGGACTGGCCAATGTCTGAGGCCAGTCTCTACGAGCAGGAACTGTACATGGCTATAACACTGGCCTGGTATCAAGCACAGCCACAAGGATTCCACCTGGACCGCGTGTTACGGCCATTCGTGCTGGGGACCGGATTCGCGGAATCGGTTGAAGGCCATCGGGTGTATTTGGAGCTTCACCGTGTAGCCGCGATCTGCACGCTGTTGGTCTGCTCGCGGCCTTGGGAACTGGATGGACTTCAGAAGGTCTTGGACGTTCAAGGCATCGGTCGCGTGCCGAAAGACGAGCTGGACCCGGTTTGTGCCTGGTGGTATCCGCTGGCCCCGTCGCCGAACTTGCTTGGCATTCACTATTGGGAATTGGGAAGCGGCATCGTGGAGCTGAAGAGGCTCAGCAAATTCGAGAAGCCACCGGTCCTTCAGTTCGGCCGGTACGCGGCACAGAAAAGGCAGCGCGGCGCCGCAGACACCGGTCGTCGCAGGACGAGCAGCCGGTGAGTCCACGCGGCAACCCCGACTGGCAGAAGGGGCTTATGAGTTTCGGCGACGGCCGGTACTCTCAGGGCCTAGAGGTCGGGCTCGCGATCCTGCACGCCTACTCGCCCGAGCGGCCCGTTATGGGGATCGCGGATATCGCGGACAAGCTAAACATGACCCGCTCCACGACGCACAAATACGTCGTGACGCTAGCGGCGTTAGGACTGCTGGAGCAGGTAGCTTCCCGAAAGTACCGGCTAGGGGCGCGTGCGGCGGACGTGGGAAGGTCGGCGCTCGACGCTACCGGCCTGAACGATTCTGCCCTGCCATATCTAGCGGACCTGCGAGATCGACTCGGGTACACGGTGAGCCTCGCGATACTCGACGACAGCGCGATCCTGTACGTCGCTCGCGTATGCAGCCACCGCGCAGGCCAATATGACGCGGACATGGGGCGCCGCAGAGGGTCACGGGTACCTGCTAGTTGCACAGCGATGGGCAAGGTGCTGGTCGCGGGCTTGCCGCCGATGGACGAGCGGAAATGGACACGAGCAATCAAGCTCAACCCAGTCGGGCCTAAAGCGATTGTCAAGAAGATAGTGTTTCGAACCGAACTTGAGCGAGTGCGCGAACAAGGCTTCGCCGTGAACAACCGAGAGCTCGTCTCACGCATGGTCGCGGTGGCCGTTCCCGTGCACAATGGTGAAGTTGTGAGCGCCGCAATCGGCGTTGCGGCAAACTCCAAACTGATCTCTGTCTCCAAACTCGCCGTCACATGCCGCGATGAACTGCTCGCGACTGCCAGCGAGGTTGCTAAGCATGTGGACTACAACCCGCAGACGAGACGGCGCAACACATAACCAGATTTCGAGCGCGCGGCACCCGTGCCTTAGTACCAGGCGTCAATATCCGTCTCGCATCTAGCAACCACGACGGTTCGCAGGAACGGCGTGATCGCGTACTTCTGGGGCCGTGGCGAAGAATAGATCGTCGCCGGTCGCGCATCTACTGGCGCGGATTTGGCGCGGATCGCTGGTGGTACTTGAGGGTTGAAACCCTCGCGCCATCACATCCGTCGTCCGCAGCAGGCGTGGGCGACGTGGATGATGGCTTTGTCGCCTCCGGTTTTGGCTCTGTTGAGCCAAAACCTCGACAGTCTCGAAGACCTGTCACCAACGGAGTCCGATGCGGTGTCCAGAGGTGGTACAACCCCCGTCGCTCCCGCGACCTCCTATACGCCGATCGCAGCGGGCCGTACGTGATGCCGCCTGATCTGCTCAGCTTGCTCGCAAGTGGCCTGATCGCCGTTCTCGTGGTGTGGCGGCTCGGCGGGCTC
>JGI20206J14855_1000648_pt1 | contig 11339 bp, 9 predicted proteins | sample NGESurdeep092012_6_FD_14855 | JGI IMG/M metagenome (IMG submission 14855) | reverse complement strand
TAACCGGTGGTCAGTTTTACCGAGAACTCCCTGCCCTGTGACGAGGGACCGCTCGTCAAGCATTGACCACGCAAATATCCTTCCACCCTCGCGACCTGAACATTGGGGGAAATAAGTGATCGCACACGGTTGACGGCGTAGGGCAGTGTCATCGAGACGACGACCAAGAGCAAGACCGACGTCGATCGAAGTACGCGTGGCCAGTAGTCGTCGGATCTCAAAGGTAGATCCATCTTGGGTCGCTCACCGAACAAGTAGGCGAGGGCAATGCCAAGGCCGAGGAAGTACGTGAGCAAAGTGAAAGTGATGAGGAGTATTAGCCAGGTCCTCCTCGAAAGGCCCGTGGGGACGAAGGACTCTTTTTGTCGTGTCGCGATGTCGACGACGGCCCACCAAGGAAACGCGACAGCGCCGAAAAAGATGAGAACGCTGGTGAACGAGAGATTGCCTAAGACGAACACGTGCATAGTCACTCACTACTACGAAAGACTTCGAGGTTTTTCGTAATGGGACTACACCTTCAATCCTTAGCTCGTCAAGCTCGCGCGTCAGCTACGGACGGCGCCGATGACGTGGCCACTCACGCAACGCCTGATGAACTACGCCGGCTGCTCGGCTTCGAAGAAGCGCGTTACCTTGGACGTAGCCGTCAAAGGAGACGCGAGTGGCGAGCAGCGTGGACGAACGAGAAGAAGGACGCGGACTCCTTGCGCCCGTGACTGTTTCGCTTGAGAGCAGCATCGATGAACTCGACGCGCGCCGGGTCGAACTTCGAGCGTGGCTCGGCGATCATCCCCGTCCGACGGGTCGCGAGCTCGCTGAGGCGAAGTTGGTAGCGCCGGCTTGGCCCGAGCCGTGGGGTCTCGACGCCTCCGTTGAGTATCAGCTCCTCATCGACGACGAACTTCGCCGCGCCAAGGTCAAACGACCGATCAATCCCATTGGTATTGGCTGGGCCGGCCCCACCATTGTTGCCGCCGGCACTAAGGAACAACAGGACCGCTGGCTCCCGAAGATACTCAGTGGCGAAGAGTTCTGGTGTCAACTCTTTAGTGAGCCGAACGCGGGAAGTGACCTCGCGTCGCTCACGACGTCCGCGAGGAAGGACGGCGACGAGTGGATCATCACCGGACAGAAACTTTGGACGAGCTACGCGCACCTGTCGACGTGGGGGATTCTGCTCGCGCGAACGTCGAACGAAGGCGCGCCACAGAACGGCATCTCGTACTTCATCTGTCCGATGAACGCGCCGGGCGTCACGATCCGTCCCGTCATCGACATGACCGGCGACCACGCGTTCAACGAGGTCTTCCTCGATGAGGTTCATCTCAACGAGGACTGTCTGCTCGGTGAGGTGAACGACGGCTGGCGTCTCGCCAAGGTGACGCTCGGCAATGAGCGTGTCTCACTTTCCGGTGAAGGCGTGCTGTGGGGACGAGGGCCGACGGCCGACGACCTCGTCGCGCTCGTGCGCTCGCAGGGCAACCAGTTATCGAGGATCGATCGCGATGACCTCGTCACGTGTTGGTCTCACGGCGAGATCTTGCGTTTCCTTCGTATGCGTCTCAACGCGAACGCGCTGGCCGGCAAGGCCACCGCCTCCGACGCGAGTCTCAGGAAAGCGCTCGCCGACGATCACGGTCAAGAGGTCATGACCTTGGCGCAACGTCTCGGGGGAAGTGCCGGCATGGTCGAAGGTCACGGGCCGGGCGCGATCGACGGTGAAGAAGGTCGGTCGTGGTACTGGGGCTTTCTCTACTCGCAGGCCCTCACCATTGGTGGCGGGACCTCAGTCGTGCAGCGCAACATCATCGCGGAACGGGTTCTCGGCCTACCCAAGGATCCGAGCGCGTAGCGACTCGCCGTTCAAGTGATGTCTTCCTTCGCCGAGCCCGAGACATTCGGGCTTCGGACCGGCGTGAACGTTGCCGTAGCGATGGTTGGTGATAGCGACACTCTGTTCCATCAGCCAACGCGGGAGTTCCACGGCACCGGACTGGGCGAGCGCGCGAGGGTCGACGGAAACGCCCTTCTCCAGGAGTGCCAACGTTGGTGCCGCCTCTCGACTGATCCAACGAACGCTCGAGAACGAGTCGCACCGTGCGACCAACTCGTCGACGCTCTCGAGGGTCACGTCGAGAAGGCCGTGCACCAAGGACTCGGCACTGAATTCGACGTGGAGATGGGCGAGATCGATAAGTCTTCGAACGTACGCCAGTTGATTCGGTGAGACGCCAACGTCAACACGGATGGCGACGGGCTTCGGGGGACGACGATAGCGAACGAGGTTGCGTTCGGCGGTGAGACCCGCGTCGTCGTGAGCTACCGATCCATGCTGGCGCCACCATCTCGCGGCCTCGGCGAGGGCCTTGTCGTCGTCGGTGACGCGTGGCCAGTGACGAAGGCCGCTCAAATAGTTGACGCCGCCCGCTTTCGCCGTCGGGCCGACGCGTGAGCGCCGCCAACCGCCAAAAGGTTGACGGCGGACGACGGCCCCGGTGACGCCACGGTTGACGTAGAGATTGCCGGCTTCGACGTGTTCGAGCCACCGTTCGCACTCGTCTTGGCTGAGCGAGTGGAGGCCTGCGGTGAGCCCGTAGGGGACTTGGTTCTGCCACGCGGTCGCCTCCTCGAGGTCCCCGGCGATCATGACGCCAAGGACGGGTCCGAACCATTCGTTGAGATGACTCCACGAACCCGGACGCACGCCGACCTTGACCCCGGGACGCCACAGCAGACCCTCGTCGTCGAGACGCTCGGGCTCGACGAGCCACGACTCGCCGTCGTCAAGTCGCGTGAGCGCACGGCGCAACGCTTCTTCCGGAGGTCGAATGATCGGGCCCACGTTGGTCGAGAGCTCGTAGCCTGCTCCGACGCGAAGACTTGTCACCGCGTCGATCAGCTGGCTGGCGAACTGGGGATCGTCGTAGAGGGACTGCTCCACGATGGCGAGACTCGCGGCGCTGCACTTCTGACCAGCGTGACCGAAGGCCGACTGCACCAAGTCCTTCACCGCGAGGTCGACGTCGGCGCTCGCCGTGATGACGAGGGCGTTCTTGCCACTCGTCTCGGCGAGCAGGCGCAGACTCGGTTTCCACGACGTGAAGAGTTTCGCGGTCTCGAAGGATCCCGTGAGGATCACAGCGCTCACGCCCACGTGGGTGACGAGATGTCGTCCACTCTCGTCGTCGCGGGTCGCCACGAGCTGCAAGACCTCACGCGGCACGCCGGCGTCCCAGAGCTGGGTCGCGAGTTCGAAGGCGACCGCCACCGTCTCGGGCGCGGGTTTCAAGATGACCGCGTTGCCGGCCGCGAGCGCCGCGAGCACGCCGCCAGCGGGAATCGCGTAGGGAAAGTTCCACGGCGGTACGACGAGGACGACGCCGAGGGGAGTGGACGCGTCATCGCCCAGGGAGTGCGACGCGTAGAAACGAGCGAAGTCCACGGCTTCACTCACCTCGGGGTCCGCCTCGGCGACGGTCTTGCCGCCGTCGCGGGCCATGACCGCGATCGTGGTCGCGCGGCGTTCGGCCATCACGTCCGCCGCGCGTCGCAATATGGTCTGACGCTCCTCGACAGCAAGTCGATGCCACGTGGCGAAGCCGGAACTCGCGAATTCGAGCGCCTCGTCGATCTCGTCGACGCGCGCGACGCGATAGCGGTACCACGTGCGACCGTGATCGCTCGGATCCGTGGCCGTCCTCAAATGACGGCGGACCGCCGTGGCTCAGGTGGGTGAGCGTGTCGATCATGACGTCCGATCGTTCGCGCACGTCGCTGAGCGCGGTCATCACCGCGTGTACGTAGCCGCGATACGTGGGATCGCCGTCGGGTTCATTTTCGAAGTGTGACGGATCCAACGTGAGCGGTCGTCGGCGCGGCGTAGTAGCAACGCTCTCACGCTCGTCCAGTGCGACTCGAAAGCGCTGTTCTTGTTCCTCGTACACCCTCGGATCATCGGCGATGGAGAGGGCTGAGCGAAGGTAGTTCTCTGGCGCGGTGTTCTCGTCCAGTCGGCGAACGAGGTAGGCAACGGCAGAAGCGAAGTCGTCACGCCGCGTGACCGGAGCGTAGAGGAGGACGGAGTGACCACGTTCGACGAGCGCCCTCGCTTCAGCGGTCGCCATGCCTTCGAGCATCTCGACGTCGAGTTGACCGGCGACGCCGCGCGACACAGCGAGTTCGAGTGCCCACGCCACATGAAAGAGATTGTGACTAGCGACCCCGACGCGAAGCGACGAGGCGTGTTCTGGACGAAGGACCGTGTCTAGAAGACGGCAGAAACTCGCGTCGACGTCGGCTTTCGTGGCGTAGGGCGCGGGGGTCCATCCGTGCAGTTCGGCCTCCACGTGCTCCATGGCGAGGTTTGCGCCCTTCACCAGCCGCATCTTTAGTTGGCCGCCACCGTTGGCGGACCGCCGTGCGGCGAAGTCGATGAGCTCGTCGAGCGCGCCGTGTGAGTCGGGGAGGTAGGCCTGCAAGACGAGGCCCGCGCGCAGCGCGTAGAACTCTGGCTCACTGAGGACGGTCATGAAGGCGTCGAGCGTGAGACGCAAGTCCCGGTATTCCTCCATGTCGAGGTTGACGAAGGTGCCGTGTCGCTCGGCTTCGCGGTAGAGGACACGCAGTTTCGCCGCGACGCGTTGCAACGAGCCTTCGTGGTCAATCGTTATCAACTGGCTCGTAATGGACGACACCTTCACCGAGACGTAGTTCACTTCGAGGCGTCGCACGACGTCAAGAACGCGCGCCAGACGATCGTCGGCCTCGTGCTCACCGAGTACCGCCTCACCGAGCACGTTGACGTTCAGCGAGAGACCGGCGTGTTGATGCGCGTCGATGATGACGCGAAGCGAAGACGCGTCCTCGTCCAAGATCAGGTTCTTCGTGAGATCGCGAACGCGCGCGTTGACGATCCGCAGCGCGCTCGAGGGCGCGAAGCGAGAGAAGAGCGCCACGGCGCGAAGTCCCGCCACGTTCACGAGACCGAAGCCCTTCGACGAGGCGTGGAGCACCGCGGAGCGAAGGGCCGTCGCGGCGCTCTTCGCTGACGAGAACCGCATGACCTCGTCGGTCAAGGTGATCGTGACCTCGACGGCGCGAGGGTCGTCAAAGAGTCTGCGAAAACGGCGACGGGTGCTTCGTTCCGCGCGAGCTCCGGGCACGGCCGCCGCGTCGATGAGTTCGCGCGCGCTCGTAAGGGCATTGGCGAGAACGGAGGCGGCCACGTGGCCGTCAGGATCGATCATTGAACCGACGTCACCCCTCTACTCCGTGCTCATCGGATCGTTCGTATTGGTCAGTTCTTGAACCACCCCGGGTGGCGACCCCGTAGAGTTCCAGATCTCACGGAACAACACGTGAATCGTGGCGGCCGACGGGACAGCGAGCAGGACACCCACGAAACCCCCAAAGATGCCACCGACCCACGACCCGATCTCGGCGCCCACGAGGATGGCGATGAAGACCGAGAGCGGATTGATCTTCACGGTTCGACTCATGATGATGGGGTTGAGAACGTGGTTCTCGGTGAGGCTGTAAACGACGAAGACGATGGCCGTCACGATGCCCGCGGTGAGCGAGTGCACGAGGGCGAACGCGATCGTCGGAATCCCGGCGAGTGCGCCGCCGATCTGGGGGATGAAGTCAACCAGTGCCACCCAAATCGCGAAGAGTATCGCGAAGGGAACGTTCAGTGTGAAGAGCGCGACGAAGACGACGACGCCCGCGATGAGTGACGTGAAGAAGTTGCCGAGCATGTACCCGAGCGCCGCGCGCGAGACCTGTGCGGCGACCTTCGACACCCACACCCTGTTCTTCGGCATCATCATCGCGAGTCCGGCGCGACGAATCTTTGGCCCTTCCAAAAGCAGCAACGTGACGAAAGCGAAGATCGTGATCATGGCGACCATCAAGGTCGCGGCACCCTTGCCGAGGGCGAGCGCCGGCTTGCTCAGACCGTTGGCCAACGAGACCAACTTCGAAGAGTTTCGCTGCAGCCACGACTGGACGTGGTAGCGGTGCAGCAGGTGACCGATCCACCCCCGGTTGTGTTCGGCGTCCTTCACGTAGGTCGGTAGGGCGTTCGCGAGGTGCGTCATCGAGTTCACCAGTGGGTAGCCAAAGGCGAGCGAGAGACCGACGAAGACGAGGATCGCGACGAGCGTCACGACGAGCACGGCCGCCCCGCGGCGAGGGAGTTTCCAGTGCTGAAGGAAGACGACGATGGGGTTGAGCAGGAGCGCGATGAACGCGCCCACGAGCATCAAGAGCAGGACCGCGCGCAGTCGATAGAGGACCTGGAACGAGAAGTACACGATGACGATCACGAGGACCGTGACGAGGATCGTCTTCAGCGGGACACCATTGACCTGGGCGCGTCGGTAGAGACGCGAGCGACGGGTGCTCGAAGGGCTTTCCTGTTCGGTGTTCGAAGCGTTGGACAAGGCGTTGCACTCCTTTCGTCGCTGATTCCTGGGCTTACGCTACTTCCGAAAAAAAGGTGAGAAGGGCTACGCCGCCTCTTCGCTCTGACGCAACGGCCCGTACCGGCGACGGTAGAGGATGTAACAGACGCCGCCGCCGATCGTCGGCAACCAGTACGAGCCGAGTCGAAACGCAAGGGTCGCGACGACGGCGTTGCCGGTGGGAATGTTCGCGAGCACGAGGAGACCGCTGAGACTCGCCTCCACGAGGCCGAGTCCCCCTGGGGTCAATGGGAGGAGAGCCAAGACGGCCGTAGCGGCGTAGGCCAAGAGCACCAGCGAGGGGTTGGGACGACTTCCCGTTGCGCGAAGGACGGCCAAGAGACTGAGGTAGTCAAGTCCGATTCGACCGCCAATCAACAAGAGGGCCTTCCACCAGTTCTTGCCGAGATCGCTACGCACCAGATTGCGCTCAGCGACAAGGCGCGCGCCAAGGTCAGTCGACTTCTTGCGGCGTCTCGGCAGTTTGTCCGACACCCACTGGATGGTCTTGCCGAGGGCGAGCAACGTCTTATCGGTCGTGAGGATGACGGCACCGAGCGCCACGATGAAGACGAAACCGACGCCGCCAAGTTCGCCCGCGTGCACGAGGCCCGCGCTCACCGCCGTGCCGCCGATGATGATGGGCAGCGCGAAGATCGGCAGGGAAAACAGGGCGGCGACGCCGATGATGGAGGACACGGCGAGACCGCTGGCGGCCTGCACAGTGTCGATTCCGGTGCCCGCGAGCATTCGGTACTGCACGCTCGCCCCCACGGCGTCACCACCGGGCAATGTGTTCGTCACGGCGTTGCCCGCGAGCCCTGCTGTCACGACGGCGAACCAACTCTTCGTTCGAAGGACGAGGCGCAGCAGTGCCATAGCGCAGACGAAACTGGCTGCCTCGCAGAGGAGGGCGGTGAGCAGCCACCACGGTTCCAGCGTCAAGAGTCGTGGCCACGACGAGACGACTTTTACGAGGGCGGGCAAGAGGACGTAGAGACTGATGCCCGCCACGACGACGGCAATAATGCGACCGTAGGGCGATTTGCTCTTGTGGGGTTTGGCGTCCGGAGTGATTGGTTCAATATACGGCGGTCGTTCAGCCTTTTCGTCCACGATCATGCCCTGACGAGGTCGTATTGGACAACGTTGTCAATCATTTGAAAGCCAATTCGTTGGTAAACAGCGTTGCTCGTCGGGTTGTCAGCGTCGGCGTAGAGCATCACTCGTGACCCCTGAGCGAGCAGACCTTCACAGACGGAGGCGGTGACGGCCGATCCGTAGCCGCGGCCACGATTTTCCGCCGGCGTGAACACAGGACCAACGCGAGTGACGAGGCCGGTCGGAGTCTCCACCGGCGTCGCGCGTCCGGCCATCGCGACAACGACGCCGTGCACGGACCAAAGACTCAGCGCACCATCCTTCACTCTGGCAACGAGTGCCGTCTGATCCCTCTCGTCGGCCTCTCGCGCCACCCCTTCGATGAAGTAGTGGAAGTCTGACGACCATTGATCGACGAGTTCGAAATCGTCCATCGTCGCGACACGACTACTCCCTTCAACGTTGGGAGCTAAGAGACTCTTGAGTTCGTAGAGAAAACTCATTCGACCTCGGCTGGAAGTCCGCGAGGAACCAGGAGAGCGGACCCTCTCGTAGCTTTTGAGAAACGTCGTCACGAGNTCTTCGGATCCAGCGAGCCAGGGGAACCCGTCGTCNTCATTAGCGACGGCGATCGCAAGTTCTGCCGCGGCGTCTCTCGCCATTGGACCGATTTGCAGCCCGAAGGGCGCGGTGCGCATCGCCGCGCCCACGACGTCATCGTGGTCTCTCACCAACCACCACCAGTAGGCGTCGTAGATTCGGGCGTCATTGGCTACTGACGACGCGACGGATCCGAGCACGTTCGTTCGAATGGGATCGAGTCCGCGATACGAGGTCGTCTCTACGAGGAACTGTTCTGGTGAAGCGCAGCGGACGACTTCCATTCCGCAACGATAGAAGACGCGTCTGGCGCTACTTCAAACCATTCCGCCATTTTGTCTTACCCGATTCATTCAAGGAGCTTGATTTCCCAAACTCGATAGTTTGGTGCGATGCCAGGGAAATTGCTGAACGCCAACGAGGTACAGTCCTTCCTCGACGCTCACTTCGGCGAAGAGGTGAGCGCCGTAACGCTGCTCGGTGAAGGCGACTGGTCGAAAGCATTCGCTTTTCAAAGGGACGATAGTGACTTCGTGGTTCGCTTCGGCGCCTACGGAGAAGATTTTGAAAAGGATCGTCACGCGGTCACCTTCGCCGGACCCTATCTGCCGATACCTCTCGTCACTGAGATTGGCACGGCGTTTGACGGTGCTTTCGCAATCTCAGAACGCCGCCATGGACTCTTCCTCGAACAGATCGATCTGTCGTCGTTCCAACAGTTGACACCCAACCTCTTGCGCCTCTTCGACGCCCTTCGTGAGGTCCCCGTCAATCAGGAGGCTTCAGCCGATTGGCCGGCCAAGGCGAATCACCACCTCACGTGGCGAGAGTGGCTAGCCACGTCCGTCGAAGACGACGACAATCCTCGTGTTGGGGGATGGAGAGGCGAACTGGCGAAAGACGCTGACATAGAGTCGCTCTACGTTCGAGGGGTGAGGTCGCTCAACGATCGACTCGCGGACTGTCCGAATGCCCTGCACGTCGTGCACGGTGATCTGTTGAACAAGAACGTTCTCGTCAGTTTCGATGCAATGAGAGTTGAAGCGGTCTTTGACTGGGGATGCTTCGTCTTCGGTGACTTTCTTTACGACGTGGCGTGGTTCACGTTCTGGGCGCCCTGGTTTCCCGCTCTCGAGGCGCTGAACTTTCGAGACGTGTTCAGGGCCCACGCCAAAGAGATTGGTCTCGACGTGCCCAGTTTCGACGACCGACTCACTTGTTACGAAGTGCAGATCGGTTTGAACCATCTGGCGTACAACACCGTGATGAAGGACCGTGTCGAGCGGGCTCGAGTGGCAAAACGGACAGAGGCAGTCCTCACCCGACAGCTGTAGGGTCTGTTCTCACTGCGTTCGTTCTGCTTGCCCTTTGGCCAAGGCACCGCCGTGTAAGCGCGCCGGACTTAATTCGTACCGTCTAGCAACACGAAATCTCACTTTCCGTCAGCAATAATGTCCGTATGGCACTCCTACCTAGTCGATTGGCCAACGCGGACATCTACCTGCGTCGCTGGCTGCCCGAGATGGTCGACGAAATGCTGGAGGCCGTTAAGTCGAGCCACGCTGAACTCCGGTTTTGGATGCCGTGGGCGCAAGGCCCTCCCAATCGCGAAGAGTTGGTGAACGTCTTGACGAACGGCCACGAACTCTTCGACGCGGACAAGGAGTGGAACTACGCCGTCTTCGAGAACTCGTCCGGAGTCCTCATTGGCTCGGGAGGGTTGCACGTCGTGGAGGATCCCGACGTTCCGGAGATTGGCTACTGGGTTCGAAGTGACCGAACCGGTCGCGGGTACGCGACGGCCACGGCGCGCGCGCTGGCCGACGCCGCGTTTCGATATTTGCCCGACATTCAACAGGTGAAGATTCGCATGGATAAGGCCAACGTCGCGAGTGCTGCTGTTCCACCGAAGCTGGGCTTTCGCCTCCTGAAAGAAGAGGACCGAAAGAAGGAAGTAGAAGGCCACACGGGAAAAGGCTTCGTCTGGGTCCTCGATCGGGTTGGACGACCTAACTGAGTTGTCTACAAAGAAAACCGAGCGACGGCGGTTCTTGTTGGAGGAAGAACGGTTCGCTGTGACAGCCTGCCGAAAAGACGACGGTGTCGCTCTTTTTCAGTAACTTGGCGAACGACTGGACGCCAGGCAGAAACGGATCATCGTAACTTGAAGCGACTCGAAGAGGTGTGTCCGCGAGCGCGTCAACGTGCGTAATGACGTCTCCCGCAGCGAAGTCAGCGGCGGAAGAGAACGCGCCGGTGTTCGCTCCCTTTGCCTGCTCGTACGTCGTCCAAATAGCGGGACTGATCGCGGCGACCGCGGTCACCAGGCCGTGGTTTCGCTCGGCGATGGCAAGAGCGCCGTAGCCACCCATGGAGATGCCCATCATGCCGATGCCTCTGGATGAGCGGCCTAGACCTTGTTTCTGACACAAAGGGATTAACTCGTTGACCACCATGGCCATAGGGTCGTCGTGGGGATGGGGATTCCAGTACCCGTTGCCGCCATCCACCGTCACGAGTGCGGTTGGCTTCAATGGCGTGCCGTCTACTTTCAACGCGACGGCTTGTGACGGCGTCATACCCGCGAGAGCATTGAGGTGGTTGCGACCATCGCCGTGCAACATGACGATCAAGGGAAGCTCGTCGCCGCGCTTGGTGCCGGGGGGCAGGCCGATGGTGAAGCCAACGGAGCGTCGGCGTGCCTTCGAGAAAAACGTGCCCGAAATCGACTGACCAACAGGCGCGAACGACAACGTCGGTGCCGCTACGGAACAGGCGCCGTCAAGTTGGTCGAGTTGGTACTTTCCCGGAAGCACCCCGTGTTCAACGAGTTCGAAGCCACCGATCGCCCCGGCCGCTAGGACGCCCATACCTCCCGCCAACCACGAGAGCATTCGACGCCGAGAGACTTTGACTTCGCTCGTTCCGACCATTCCCCACGGTATTCCTGGTTGGGGTCATAGGTTGCTTGATGCAGATGACAGTGTTTGTAGACTCTTACGCCGTCCCACTGTTGCGGATTCGCCACGCCCATGTCAGCAGCGCGGCACCGATGACGAACACCACGGCGCCGAACACCGCGTAGAGGCCGTGGCCACTCATGCCCGAGCCGTGCAACACGTTGGTGCCCTGGGCGATCCACACGACGCCAACGACGCAGAGCAGCACGCC
>JGI20206J14855_1000647_pt1 | contig 11364 bp, 9 predicted proteins | sample NGESurdeep092012_6_FD_14855 | JGI IMG/M metagenome (IMG submission 14855) | reverse complement strand
TGGTGACCTCACGGGGAATCGAACCCCGGTTGCCAGGATGAGAACCTGGTGTCCTAGCCGCTAGACGATGAGGCCGCGAGGTAGCTATTAAGCTTCGGTCGGGCAGGGAAAACTCGGCCGCATCATCTTAACACATCTGTTAGGGAGCGTCCAGCCGCCGACAAAAGCATAAACAGATTGAGAAATTTTTGCTAAACTGTAAAGTAAAAGCAGTACTTATGTATACCTACAAATCAAGCATCGTTAGCGTGGGCCTGACGGCGTCATTTCCGCCAGGGTATGGCGGCCTATGAAATTGCCCGGTTTCCTCAACGGGGCGCAGGGTTCCGACGCTCAAAAAACCGACCACCTGCCGGCCAGCCTGCGCGACGAAACCCTGAAGTTCAAGGTCATCATCGACAACATCGAAGAAGGCGTGATCCTGATCGACGACCAGCAGACGATCCAGCTGATTAACCCCGGGGCGGCCGCCATCTGCGGCTGGAACGCCGAGGAGGCGACCGGTATCAACATCAGGGCGGTTATCCAGCTGGTCAACGACAAGGGCGAAACTTATCCTGAAGCCGACAATCCGTTCCAGCAGGTTTTCACGGCCGGCGAGAACCTAAGTGCTAATGACGTCTTCCTTGTAACACGCGGCAAGAAACAGATTCCCATCAGCCTCAGCTTGTCGTCGCTAATCGATGACAGCAAACGCGTCACGGCCGTCGTCGCCGTTTTCAGGGACGCCAGTAAGGAGCGGGCCGAGGAGCAGCAGCGGGCCGACTTCATCAGTACCGCCAGCCACGAAATGCGCACGCCGGTTGCCGCCATCGAAGGCTACCTGGCACTGGCCCTGAACGACAAGGTAGCCACGATTGACAGCCGCGCCCGCGATTACCTGGAGAAGGCCCATAGTTCGACCCAGCACCTCGGCCAGCTATTCCAGGACCTGCTGACCAGCGCCAAGGCCGAAGACGGGCGGCTGACCAGCCACCCGGTCGTGCTGGAGCTGGGCGAGTTCCTCGAACAGCTGACCAACGACTTGCGCCTGGTCGCCGAGAAAAAGGGCCTGTTCGTCGAGTTTGTCACGGGAGGCAGCAACACGATCAACGCCACTAGCGACCACGGCGGCGAGCGAACCATCCGTCCGCTCTATTATGTCCACGTCGACCCTGACCGTTTGCGCGAGGTTATTACCAATTTGTTTGATAACGCTGTCAAATACACGTCCGAAGGCAAGATTTCAATCGGCCTGACCGGCAACGACAAAGTCGCCCAGTGCTACGTCCGGGACACCGGTCCGGGCATACCGCCGGACGACGTTTCCCATCTGTTCCAGAAATTTTACAGAGTTGACAGTTCGGCTACCAGGACGATCGGCGGTACCGGGCTGGGCCTTTTCATCTGCCGCAAAATCATCGAATTGTATGACGGCCGGATCTGGGTCGAGAGCCAGCTGGGCAAGGGCAGCAGCTTTTACATAAATCTGCCGCGCCTGAGCACCGAGCAGGCCAGCCAGTTCCAGGCAAACGATAGGGGTAATGCGGCCGCGAAAACAGTTAATCCTGGGACTGGGGCGTGATACAATGAACATGAACCTAACCGTAAGCAAAATTATACAGGGGCTACTACCATGGCAAAACTGATGCTCGTCGAAGATGACAACAACCTGCGCGAGATTTATGGAGCACGCTTACAGGCCGAAGGCTATCAAATCGTTTCAGCCAAGGACGGCGAGGAAGCGCTCGTACTGGCTAAAGCCGAAAAACCCGACCTTATCATCTCCGACATCATGATGCCAAAAATCAGCGGCTTCGAAATGCTCGACATCCTGCGCAATACCGATGAGCTCAAAGCCGTAAAAGTTATCATGCTGACCGCCCTCGGCCAAAGCGACGACCAGCAGCGGGCTAACAGCCTTGGTGCCGACCGTTATCTCGTCAAATCGCAAGTCACTCTCGAGGATATCGTCAAAGTTACCCATGAACTGCTTAATGACACGCCGGCCGCGGCCGCAGAAGCCGGTCCGCCACCGGCCGTCCAGCCCGCGGCCAGCCCGGCTTCGCCGCCCTTAACACCAGCCGCCCCTCCCAGTCCGCCAGCCCCGCTAACGGCCGCCCCAGCGGCGGTGGCTGACGCGCCGCCGGAAACACCGGCGCCCGCGCTGGCTACTCCCGCTCCGGCTCCAGAGCTGCCTACCCCAACCCCAGCGGCTCCAGCGCCCCCGACAGCGGCTCCAGCTCCGCCAACACCAACTGTTTCCATACCGGTCGCCAGCGAGCCACCAGCCAGCGACGAACCGGACAAAGACAGTCCAGCGCCTGCGGCTGGCGAGCCTACTGCGCTCCCGACACCGGCCGACGGGGATGTTCCCGAGCCCGAAACCCAGGCAGAACCGAAGCCAGAACCGGAGACGGATTCGGCTTCCGCTGCCGTATCGGATAGCAGCGCTCAATCAACCGCCCAGGAAGAAGCCGGCGTCGAGAGCCGGATAGAGGATTTCGTAGCCGGAGCCAGCGAAGAGGCGACACCGCCATCGGCAGCTACCGCGACCCAGCCTGAAGATAATACGACAGCCGAAGCAGAAACCGCGCCGAGCGAACCGTCAGCCGCTGATACGGCCAGCGATGACAAGCTGGTAGTAGACGCCGCTCAAGCATTAATAGACAGTACCGAAGCCGACAAAACGGACGCCTCGGCAAATGTCATCGAACCGACAGAAACCCCGAAACCGGCGGCGTCAGCCCCCGCCAAATCGTCGACCGTGACAATCGCCCACAAAAAGGTTATCAGCCCGCTTAACGACCAGCCCAAACAGGATCTCGACGCCTTGCTGGCGATCGAAGCCGCCAAAGAGGCTAAGGGCAAAGAGCAGGCCGGGATGCCGGAGCCGATGTCCATCGTAGTCAACGGCGAATCCGACCAGCCGCCCGATCCCAAGGTCATAGCGACACCTTCGCTGACGCCTCCGGCACCGCCGACCGGCAGCACTATTACGCCTACCGAAGAAGCAACTGAGCCGGCAGCCAGTTCCGTCTTGCCAAACAATCCGGCCGACCCGGGCAGCATCGCCCTATAAATTCAGCCTATGCGAATCAACAAATTCGTGGCCCAGGCGACCGGCCTCAGCCGCCGCGCGGCCGACCTGGCCCTCCAGGAGGGCAGGGTGCTTATCAACCAGCGGCTGGCTGGCCCCGGCGATAGCGCCGGCGAAAGCGACACGGTACAACTGGACGGCCGGCCTATCAAGGCCGTTGCCAGCCACCTGACCATTATGCTGAACAAGCCGGCCGGTTACGTCTGCTCTCGCGCCGGGCAGGGCAGCCGGACTATTTATGACCTCTTGCCGCCGGAATATCACCGGCTTAAGCCGGCCGGGCGCTTGGACAAGGAGTCTTCGGGCCTGTTACTACTGACGGATGACGGCGACCTGGCCAACCGGCTGACGCATCCCCGGTACGCCAAAACCAAAATTTATGAAATAAGCCTCAACAAACCCCTGGCTGCAGCCGACAAAACCAAGCTTGAACAAGGTGTAAAAGTCGAAGATTACGTCAGCCGCTTCAGCCTGGCGGCCATTGATAGCCGGACTTGGCGGGTCAGCCTGGGCCAGGGCCGCAACCGCCAGATCCGCCGGACTTTCGCCGTCCTGGGCTACACGGTCGAGAAACTCCGGCGTGACCATTTCGGACCCTACAGCCTGGACGACTTGGCCTCCGGCGAATACCGAGTTTATTATAATTTAGGAAAAGCTGATGATTCGCCTGCCGATTAATTCGATCGAATGGACCGTGGGCGCCATCGCGCTTTATACTTTTAGTTTCAAAAGCTGGCGCAGTTACCGGCGGACCAAAAACCTGCTGGCCCAGATGTATTACATCCTCGGTACGACGTTCGGTACGGCACTGGCATTTTTCGGCCTTCCGGGCCTGCTGACACAGGACGCCCATATCCTGCGCTACACCTATTTTTCGGCTGATTTACTGGTCCAGATTTCGATGCAGCTACAGGTCTGGATCCTGTGGTTTATCGGCCTGCGTAACCGGGCGCGTCTGAGGACGCTGCTGGCTTTCACGGTGCCGGTTTCGGTGCTATCCATTACCCTGGAAGTCCTGACTTCGAACGTCACGGTCAGCCAATCGCCATATTTGATCGTTTATACCGACAAGACGCCGGTACTGGTGCTAAAGTCGATTATCTACCTGACGATCGCCATGCCGCTGGGCTACTTCTTCCTGCGGCAAGTCCCGCTTCAAACGACGCGCCAGGCTAAGGTCAAGCTGATGGCCAGCGGCATGTTTTTCATTGTCGTCTGTCTGGCAGCTACGAGCAATAACATCTTTGACAAAGGCAGCGACACGCCCACTTCGGCCGTTGCCGTCACCATTTTCTTCATTATCTTTTTGCTGGCCCAATTGCCGCGCCCGCGCCAGCAATAGCCGGCGCCCGGTTTAGACCGTGTTGAAGAAGTCCTTGGTCTCAGCGGCGGCGACCTTGCCGCGGTCGTTCTTGTCCTTGCTGTAGGGCGGCACCCAGACGTAGAAGCTGCTGCCTTTGCCCAGTTCGGTTTCGAACCACAGACGGGCCGTAATCCGCGCCGCCAGCTGCTTGGCGATATAAAGCCCTAGGCCGGTGCCGCCGTGGACACGGGTGGTGTAAGCTTCGGATTGGAAGAATTTTTCAAATATTTTTTTCTGGTCCGATTGCGAAATGCCCTCGCCGCTATCGGCGACAACAAAAGTCACGCCGTGGGAGCCGTCATTGGGGTTCATGGCCGACAAAGTGACCGAACCCTTATCGGTAAATTTAATGGCGTTGGTGACGAAGACCGATAGGATCTCGCGGACCACGTAGCGGCTGGTCAGGACAGTTGACGAGCTCAGCCCGGGATCAACCTTGATTTGCAGGTCCAGGCCTTTGGACTTGGCTTGATCTTCGTAGTCCGACCGGAATTCCTCGAGCAGCTCGCCGGGCTTCAGCGGCTCCAGGTCGACATCCAGCTTCTCGTTCTCGACTTGGGATAAGTTGGTCAGGTCCTTGATGATATGCGACAGCTGCTTCAAGCTGCGCATAGTGCTATTGAGCATGCCGACGGCCTCCTGGTTGTCCGGCAGGTAAGGCGGTGCCAGGAGCATCGATACTTCGCTCTGGGCGATAGTCAGCGGCGTCCTCAGCTCGTGCGAAGCGACGGCGATGAACTCTTCGCGTTCCTGGTCAATCGTTTTGTCCTGGCTGGTATCGCGAATAATCAGGACGTGGCCGCTGCTGCGGCGGTCAACGATGTAGGGCGCGACGCTAACTGAGACGTTGACCAGGCTGTTGTCGGGCGCTTTGAGACGCAAGTCCTTCCTCTCGAAGGCCGCCTCGGTGTGCCTGACTTTCAGTCCGGCCGGCCGGTCATCATTGTCCATGAACCGTATGGAGTCGTTAAGCGGCAGGCCGTGCAACGGTTCGTGCTTGCCGGCTAATAATACCGCCGCTTCGTTATATATAACGATGTTTTCGTTGTCATCAACCACCAGGACGGCATCGCGCATGTTATTTATCAAGGCCAGGAGTTGCTGGCGCTCTTTTTCGGATTTGGTGCCCAGGCTTATCAGCTCGGAGCGTTCCGAGCGTTCGGATTGACTGAGCCAGGCGACATAGACCCCCAGGGTTATCAATATCGCCATCTGCGCGATAAATGTTTTGGGCAGCAGCGGCTGGTTATGAAACCAATCAACCGCGCCGATGGCTACTATTTGGAGCAAACCGATGATAATAGCCGTCACCGAGCCGTACCAGTAAGAGCCCGAGACAATAATCAAAACCAGGATTGCCAGATAGGGGCTGGTAGCGCCGCCGGTACAGGCCGCCAGGATTATCACTAAAATGCTGTCCGCGACAATCGTCATCACGTGGTTGGCGACAAAGCCCACCCCGGCTTTATAACCGACCCACAACAAGCCGTTATAGACGGTCGCGACGACTACCAAAGCCGCCACTAAATGGGTCTCTACGCCGGGCAAGAACAAAAAACTGGCGGCGACGATAACTATGATAATCCAACGGGCATACCAGGTGGCCATCAGGTAGTGGGCTAGCTTAGGCTGGATTAGTTCTTGGGTTTTTGGCATGGTTTTAGCTTACGCGGGTCTTACCCAAGATTATAGCAAAAAGCTTATGTATCACCCGGTATACTGCCCGGTCAGCCGGGCTGCCTGCCATAAGTCCGTCCTTAACCTGTTATAATAGACCATAGTGAGCAAAAAATTACCAATCGTGGCGATCGTCGGCCGGACTAATGTCGGTAAGTCCAGCCTGTTCAATTCGGTCCTGGACCGGCGCGAAACGATTGTCGCCCGAGAGGCGGGGACGACCCGCGACAGCATCATGGCCAAAGCCGAATACAAGGGCCAGCACTTCTGGATAGTCGATACTGCCGGGATCAAAGACCCCGAGGACGATTTCGAATTCACGATCCAGGAGCAAATCGCGCAGGCCGCCGATAGCGCCGATGTCATCTGGGTAGTCGTCGAAGCCGACATACCGATTACCGAAGAGGACCGCCGGGTGGCCAAGATGGCGCTCAAGAGCCGCAAACCGGTCTTCCTGGTCATCAACAAGCTGGATAAGGCCAAAGGGGCCGATCTGAGCGGTTTTGACCGCCTCGGTATCAAACCGATCCTGCGCACCAGCACGACCCAGCAGAGGGGCATCGAGCAGCTTCTGGACACGCTGGTAGCGATAATCCCCAAGGCTACCGAGCAAGCTGACGACGACCGCCTGCGGATCGCCATTGTCGGCCGGCCCAATGTCGGCAAATCACAGCTATTCAACACCTTGGGCAAAAAACAGCAGGCCATCGTCGCCGACCGGGCCGGCACTACCCGCGACGTCAACCATGCCGTCGTGCGCTACAAGGGCCGGGAAGTCGAGCTGCTGGACACCGCCGGCATCCGCCGTTCCGGCAAAATCGCCGTCGGCATCGAGCGTTTCAGCGTCATCCGGGCCCTAGCAGCCATCGAAGAGGCCGACGTCTGCCTGGTACTGATGGACGTCAACGAACTTAACGTCCAGCTCGACCAGAAAATCGCCGGCATGGTCAAAGACGCCGGCAAGGGCCTGGTCCTGGTCGTCAGCAAATGGGACTCCGTGGAAGACAAAGACGCCTTCACGCGTGATTCCTTAGCTCCGAAGATCGCCGCCAATTTCGATTTCGTACCCTGGGCGCCGCTTATCTTTACCAGCTCTGTCAGCGGCCAGAACGTCACCAAAATCTTCGACCTGGCCCTGGATATAGACAATGAGCGCCACAAGCTCATCACGACCAGCGCCCTGAACAAATGGTTGCGCGAAGCCGTTGACAGCCACCCACCGGCCGGCCTCAAGAACCGCAGCCCGAAGCTCAACTACATGGTCCAGGAAACCGATAACCCGACGCCGGCCTTCAAGATTTTCGGCAGCCACACCCGGTTCGTCCACTGGAGCTACCGCCGCTACCTGGAAACCCGTCTGCGCAAGGCTTACGGCTACGAAGGCACGCCGGTCCAGCTCTGGTTCATCGAAAAACACGCCACCCACAAGCACGGCGTCAGCCCGACTTTTAGCAAGGAAGCCGGCTAGCCATGGCCTGGCTCCAAAAACGTCCCCAGGTAAGCAATCCGACGATGTTTTACACGGTCGGACTGAATAAAACTATCTTACTGGTCGGGTTGGGCAACCCCGGCAAGGAATATGATTTGACCCGGCACAACGTCGGTTTCTTATGTATTGACGATTTTGTCGGCAAAACCGCGGAAATGACAGATTGGATGGTCAAGAAGGACCTTAAATGCCAGCTCAGCAGCGGCCAGATAGGCGACACGCGCGTTATCGCCGTCAAACCGACGACTTTCATGAACCTCAGCGGCGAAGCGGTCCAGGCGGTGACCAGTTTTTATAAGATTAGTCCTGAACATATAGCCGTCATCCATGACGAGCTGGACGTTGATTTCGGCCAGATCCGGCTGCGCGTCGGCGGCAGCAGCGCCGGCCATAACGGCATCAAATCCGTCACCCAGCACCTCGGGGAAGGCTACGGCCGCATCCGCGTCGGCGTCGGCCCCAAGAAGCCCGCCAAAATCGACAGTACCGATTTCGTACTCCAAAAATTTTCAAGTCAAGAGCAAACCCAGCTGCTGAACTTAACCAAAGAGGTCAGCGCCATACTCAGCGAATACCTCTACGGCACCGAACTCCCCCACGACACCCGCAACTTTCTTGTCTAAAAATTTGATAATTAAAGAGCCTCCAGAGGGGGTGGGCACCGCTGGAGGCTCATTACACCCTTCAACCCACCCCGGCGAAACATCGACGTCCAGATATAAAAATGACGCGTGTCAGCCGTTCCGGAGAACCGCTACCATTTAGGCTCGCATTGATCGGGGACCACCGGGATTGCCGAAACAACCCAAGGAATCTAGTTAAAGGGGTTAGTATGTTTTAGAGCGTGCCGGGCGAACCCGGCGATGAAAGATAAAGTGGAGGGTAACAACTTTTCTTAACGCGCTCTAAAACAATCTAACAATTTCGCTCCGGCTAACTGGGATTAAAAAATGATTAAATCAGATTACGTCTCAGCGCCAGAGGCGTTAGAATGGGGGTAAAAGGTGCGAATTCCTATTGCTAGGAATCATAAGTTGCTATTTTAGCAAATCTATTTCATGATGTCAATACTTCAAAACATTTTAATATGAATATCAAGAAGCTAACGCTTAAGTCGGTGGACTTTCCAGAGGTGCTACGGGACATTCCCAGCCCGCCGCAAACATTATTCCAGCTTGGCACTCCATTGACCGAATTACTCAAGCGGCCTCGGGTAGCCATCGTCGGCAGCCGCGGCATTTCCGGTTACGGCCGACAAGTTACGGCGCGCTTGGCCAGCGAGCTGGCGGAGCAGGGCGTAGTCATAGTCAGCGGCCTGGCGCTGGGCGTCGACTGCTTGGCCCACCAGGCAGCGCTGGAGGCCGGCGGCCTGGCGATAGCCGTCCTGCCGGGACCGCTGGATAGGATTCTGCCGGCCACCAACCGGTGGCTGGCAGATGCCATATTGGAGAAGGGCGGGGCTTTGGTCAGCGAGTACGACTCCGGCACATACACCTACAAACAGAATTTCATTGCCCGCAACCGCCTGATGTCCGGCCTGGCCCAGGCCGTGCTAATCACCGAGGCGGCCGCCAAAAGCGGCAGCCTGCATACCGCCAATTTCGCCTTGCAACAGGGTAGAGATGTGCTGGCGGTGCCGGGCAGCATCTTTAGCAGCGGCTCGGCCGGCACCAACAACCTGATTAAGGCCGGGGCGACGCCGGCCACATCTTACCTGGATGTTCTGCATGTCTTAGGCATTGAAGCGCACCAGACGCCGGTCAGCGCAGTAAAGGGCCGTAACGCGCACGAGCAAACGGTTCTCGACCTGCTGCTGCGCGGTGTCAGCGAAGGCGATGAATTACTGGACAGCAGCCGCTTGTCAGCCAGCGAGTTCAGTCAGGTCCTGACCATGCTGGAAGTCAGCGGCCAGATCCGACCCCTGGGCGCCAATCAGTGGGGTCTTCACTAGGCCACGCCGGATGTTACACTGGAGGCATGAAACTGATAATGATTATCGGCATTACCATCGGTGGCACGGTCGGCGGCTGGCTGGGCGCAGCCCTGTTTGACCACGGCAACTGGTTTGGCGGCTGGAGCCTGCTTTTGAGCACTGTTGGCTCTTTCGTCGGCATCTGGGGCGGTTTCAAGGCCGGCCAGTACTTCGGCTTCTGACAACCGCTTTGACCGCTTTATTCTTATATATAGTTTGCATTCTAAGCTTAAGTGCGCTTACATGGAGTACGTTATGGCGAAAAATTTAGTTATCGTAGAAAGCCCGGCCAAGGCCAAAACCATCGAGAAATTCCTTGGTAAGGATTATATTGTCCGGAGCAGTTTTGGCCATATCCGCGATTTGCCAAAAAAGGGCCTGAACATCGACCTCGAGCATGATTTCGCCCCCAAATACGAAGTTAGTGCCGACAAGAAAAAGGTCGTCAGCGAGCTCAAAAAAGCCGCCGCCGGCAGCGAAGTTTGGCTGGCCAGCGATGAAGACCGCGAAGGCGAGGCGATTGCCTGGCACCTGACGCACGCCCTTAAGCTGGACCCGGCTACGACCAAGCGGATCGTCTTCCACGAAATCACCAAATCGGCCATCGAAGCGGCTATCAAGCAGCCGCGTACCGTCGACATCAAGCTGGTTGACGCCCAGCAGGCCAGGCGGGTCCTGGACCGGTTAGTCGGCTACGAATTATCGCCCGTGCTGTGGAAAAAGGTCCGGACCGGCCTGAGCGCTGGCCGCGTGCAATCGGTCGCCGTCCGACTGATTGTCGAGCGCGAGCGCGAAATCAGGGAATTCAGCGCCGCCAGCTCCTTCAAGGTGACGGCCGTTTTCTTGGCCGACGCCCAAGAGGTGCCTGCCGAACTTCAAACTAAGCTGCCCGACGCGGCCGCCGCCAAGGCCTGGCTCGAAAAAGCCGCCGACGCCGCTTACGCCATCAGCAACATCGAGCAAAAACCGGCTACCCGCAATCCCGGAGCGCCGTTTATCACCAGTACTTTGCAGCAAGAGGCCGCCCGTCGGCTCGGTTACAGCGTCCGGCAGACCATGACGCTGGCCCAGCGCCTCTACGAAGCCGGCCACATCACCTATATGCGTACTGACAGCACCATCTTAGCTGGCCAGGCCCTGGCCGCCGCCGAAGCCCATATCAAGAAGGAATACGGCGCCGATTACCACAAGCTGCGCCAATTCAAGACCAAGAACCAGAGCGCCCAGGAAGCTCACGAAGCCATCCGGCCGACCAGTTTTTCCAGGCAGTCGGCCGGCGACGACCAGCAGCAGACCAAGCTCTACCAACTAATCTGGCAACGGACCGTCGCCAGCCAGATGAGCGCCGCCCAGATGGAGCGCACCGAGGTCACCATCGATGTCAGCAACCAGCCCGAGAAATTCATCGCCAAGGGCGAGATCCTGCGTTTTGACGGCTTCATGAAAGTTTACGGCGGCGGCCAGGACGACACGCTGCTGCCGCCGCTGAAGACCGGCCAAAAGCTGGACGCCCGCAGCCTCACCGCCACCCAGACCTTCAGTCGTCCGCCAGCCCGTTATTCCGAAGCCGCTCTGGTGCGCAAGCTCGAAGAACTAGGTATCGGCCGGCCCAGCACCTACGCGCCGACCATTTCAACCATCCAGACCCGCGGCTACATCGAGAAAACCGACCTTGAAGGTACTGAGCGCGAGGTCACCGAGCTGAAGCTGGAGCAAGGCAAAGTAGCCAGCCAAACGTCCAAAGCCATCACCGGCGCCGACCGCAACAAACTCGTCCCAACCCC
>JGI20206J14855_1000643_pt1 | contig 11406 bp, 11 predicted proteins | sample NGESurdeep092012_6_FD_14855 | JGI IMG/M metagenome (IMG submission 14855) | reverse complement strand
TCGAAGTTGACGGCGCGCTCGTGAGCTATTCGATGCAACTGGGTTGCGTGCGTGTCACCGAGCGCGCCCTTGGGCGAGGTGTGGTGAGTGCGTCGAGCGACGCGGCCGCGCGCTCGATGATTGAGGCCGAGCTCGACCGCGCTTTTGCGGCAGTGCCCAACTTTGTCCGGGTGGTGTCGGACGTTCGCCTGATAGGTCTCGCCGGGACGGTGTCGACGCTGGCCCAGCTCGACGCGGGACTCGACCTCTACGACCGTGACGTGGTTCACCTTCGCTCGCTGAGCCGCGCGACGGTCCAGCATTGGCGCGATCTGCTCGCGAAAGAGATGCCTGAATTGCGTTCGGGTCATCCTGGGATGGCCTCTGGACGTGAGGATGTCTTAGTGGCCGGGCTCTACGTGCTTGACGCAGTTATGGATCGATTCAAGGTGGACGTGCTCCTCAGCTCGGAAAACGACATACTTGACGGGATTGTGAGCTCGCTGAACGCAGTCTGATTGCGCCCGAACGACTGACCTGTAACGATGGTGGAGTGAGAATGCGCACATGGTGACGACTCGAAGCACTGTCTACTCGCCCGTGACGCTGCACGGGCAGCGTGTAGTGCTGCGAACGATGAACGATCAGGACTACGAGCCTTGGTTTGAGGTGCGCACACGATGCCGCGAGTGGCTCCTTAAGTGGGAGCCGCGCTCGGCGCACGCGACCCACCTGGCTGAGGATCACCGAAGTTTCGTGAGTCGCTGCGCGATTCGCGAACGCGAGCGCCAGATCGGGACGGGCTTTGGCTTTGGGATCTTTCTCGAAGGTCGCTTTATCGGCGAGATTACGCTCTCTTCGATTCAACGCGGGCCGCTTCAGTCGGCTTTCATTGGGTACTGGATCGACGAAGCCGTCGCGGGTCAGGGTCTTATGCCCGAGTCCGTCGTGACGATGTTGCAATACGCCTTCGAGTCACTGCGACTCCATCGCGTCGAGATCAACATCATTCCGCGCAACGCCCCCTCACGGCGCGTTGTGGAGAAACTAGGCATCCGCTTCGAAGGTGTTGCTGAGCGCTACCTCGAGATTGACGGTGCCTGGGAAGATCACGCACGCTACGCCATCACGGCCGAAGAGTGGAGCGACCGCGCACCCGAGCTCGTGACGAAGTGGCTGTTGCCTCGTCACGACTAGACAGCTTCGAACCTTCGCCCGCGCAGTTCGCTCAGTTGTGCAGTGCGCAACGTTCCATTGAGGGCGGCTGCAATGCCGAGGCCGGCGAGCGCGTCGTTACGTCCCAAGAGAAGCAGAGTGTTGTGATCGTTGCGAGCGAGCACGAGTCCTTGAGTTCTCGCTTCGCGCGCGAAGGCATCAACGTCGCGTGCCGTGACGCGGTTCTCGAGCTCGACCACAGGATTTTCGTAGCGCGTGCTCTTAAAACTTCGAATATCGCGGAACATGATCCAGGCGTCGTGACCAGGGTGAACGGATGAGCCGCCGACGTCTTTCCACGTCACGTGCAAGGGCGTGACACTGAGACCAAGTTGATCAGCGAGATAGAGCGCTTCAACGTCAAAGGCAAAACCGTTAACCATCGACAGCAGAGCAAGGGCACGTCCCGGCCCAAGTTGAAATCCCTTGAAGCCACACTGCGTGTCGCGTAGTTTCGTCCCGGTGTAGTGGCGAACGAGTCGATTGAACGCGTCACCGGCAAGCGTGCGGAGTCGCTTGTTGTACTTGATGTGTCCGTCGATCATTCGAGATCCTGGCACGAGCGCGCTCGATTCAAGCGCAATGTCGATTTCGAGAAGGTGTCGTGGGTCGATCGCCATGTCGGCGTCGAGGGTAACGACGTGGCGACCTTGCGCGAGCGCCAAGCCAAGGCGCATCGCCGCGCCCTTACCCATGTTGGTTGGTTGCTGTACGAACAGAGTGTGTTCTAGATGTCCGTAGATCGCGTGGGCTGTCCGTAACGTATCGTCGCTCGATCCATCATCAACAACGATCACCTCAACGTTTGACGCTCCGAGTTGCTCCAAGGTCGGCGCGAGTCGTTGGTAGCCAACTTCAAGACGCTCACTCTCGTTGTAGGCGGGAATGACGAGGGAAAGGGTGACGCTCACGTTCGTCTAGGGGCGCGTGGCGCCGATGAACCCGGCGCTGAAGAAGGGAGCAAACGAGACGTTGGTGCCAGTGTGCGCGGCGGCGATCGTCGTGTCCACGCCATAGGGTCCACTCCCCACGTACATCACGACGTGGTCGACTTGGTGGTCGTCGTCGAGGTTGTAATAGAACAACAGGTCGCCCGGTTGGAGAGCCGTAAGCGAAACGTGGAGCATGTCGGGGTACTGCGTCTCGGTGGTTCGAGGAATCGTGATACCCGCCCTGGCCCAGGCCCATTGCACGAGGCCGGAACAGTCAAAGCCCTTCCCGGGCGTCTCGCCGCCCCAGACGTAGGGCACGCCTTGCTGGGACTCCGCGGCCCTGACGGCCGCGGCGCCCTGGGCTGTTCCTGCCACTACGGCAATTGACTGCGTCTTAACGGCAGCCTGGATTGCCGCGATGACCAGGTTGGCGGCGTTCTGTCCGCCCACTTCGGAGGCGGCCGCGATGGCCTGTTCTTGCCCGGCTGCGTTCTTCGCCTTGGCGGCGGCGACGCCAGCAGCGATCTCGTAGTTAATGATCTGCGTCTTGAGTTTTCCTTTCACGGTGTCAATGGTTGCTTGCGTGGAGTTCTCGAGGCGGATGTTCTGGGCGAGCAGACCAGACAAACGCCGAGTCGTCTCTTGGGCATTGTGGCGCTGTTCGGCGACCTTAGCCACGGTGCTCTGGAGTGATTTTTTCTGTCGCGTGTAGGTATTTTTTAGTTGATTGAGATTGCCAATGACCTGATCTTGGTAGACCTTTTGCGCGTCGCTTTTCAACACATTCTGGTTGAACAGATTGAGAATCTGTATGTCGGCCGCGCCGAGCACGTACGCACGAACGACGGCCGTAACAAGTTTCTTCGAGGTGACGATGATGGCTGCGTGTTTTTCCCCCTCGAGACTCTGAAGGTTGACGATGCTGACATTGATCGACGCCAAGGTGGCCTTTTCGGCGTCGTACTGGTTGGCGGTGACTTCGCTCGTTCTTGACTCTTGGGCAAGGGTGGACGAAAGGGCGGCGATCTCAGCTTGGGTGGCGGCAATCGAAGCCGCCCCGGCCGGGATTGCCACGAAGGTCCACGAGACGACGAGCGCGGCTACCAGCAAAATTGGGGTAGTTCGAGTCGCGCCCCGACGACGCACGCGCAACATGGAACAAGCCTAGTTAGCCAACATAAGAAAACAGGTAGTTTCGACGAATCGTAACAATGCGTTAGCGTTACAGCGCATCAATGCTCCGTGGGGGCGTAGCCCAATTGGCAGAGGCAAGGCGCTTAAACCGCCTCCAGTGAGGGTTCGAGTCCCTCCGCCCCTACGTAGCGCCGAGCCCTCCTCATTATTTAGTAGCGTTGTAGGGTGGCGAAAAGCACATCAGGTAAATGGGTAAGTCGAGTTGGCGCCGCAGGCGGTGGCAAGACCTACAAAAAAGAGCGTCCAAGTAACTACTACGGCGCGCTCGTCGTGATTGTCGTGCTCGGCCTCGCGCTCGTGGTCTTCTCTCGTTACGAGTACCAGAATCCAGTGAAGAAGCACTCAACGGCCGTCGCGCCGGCCATTGGCAAGACGCTCTTCGCCGGCATTTCCATCCAAGCCTGTGGCAAGACACTGCCCTACCTCGCAGCGAGCACTACCTCAACGGGCGGCTTTGCCGTTGGAGGAAGCGGCGTTGTAAAACTCACTCCCGTCACTGCGGCCGACGCGGGCGCCAACGCCACGCTGCTCCAGTTCTCCAAAGAGTACAACGGACTTATCGCGAGTACGACGGAACTCGCGGTGCCGAACGCTAAGGGCGCTGCCGTGGCAGCCACGACCTACAAGAACGGTCAGACCTGCGCCGCGACTTCGAAGTACGCCGGAAAGAAGGGTGACGTTGTCTACGCCTATTGGACGACCTTGGGACAGACCACGCCAACGCTCACGACTAACCCAGCAAAAATTCACTTCTCAAAGAACCTTCGCATAACGCTGGCCTTTGAGCCCAAGGGTGTGACGCCGAGCGCGCCGTCCAGCGCCACGGAAAACGCAATGTTCCTCGATTCATCGACCACGACAACCACCACCGCGGCCCCTGTAGCGACGACAACGACTTCGACTCCCACCACGACCACTACGATCGCGAGTACGACGACCACCTCTAAGGGCTGAGTTTGCAAGCGATCATCCTGGTCGGTGGCAAGGGCACGCGACTGCGACCCTTAACCTACGAAACCCCAAAGCAGATGCTGCCTCTCGTGGGTGTGCCCATGATCGAAACGGTGCTTGAGTCACTCGCGGCCCACGGGGTAACCGACGCGGTGCTCTCTCTTGGATACTTGCCCGATCGATTCACTGAGGCGTACCCCTTGAACGTCATCGCCGGCGTGAACGTCACATACGCGGTAGAACCAGAGCCACTCGACACCGCGGGCGCGATTCGCTTCGCGGCGACGTTTGCGGACGTCAAGGAGACATTTCTTGTCGTCAATGGCGACGTCGTGACCGATCTCGACGTGACGCGACTTTTGAACTTTCACCGCGAACGAGGCGCCGAAGTGACGATCGCTCTGCATCCGGTCGATGACCCTTCGTGCTTTGGCGTCGTGCCCACGGCACCCGATGGACGAGTCCTCGCTTTTGTCGAGAAGCCTCCGATCGACGAGGCGCCTACGAATCTCATAAACGCCGGTACGTATATCTTTGAGCCGACGGCCTTGAGTTTCATTCCGACAGATCGACCAGTGAGCATTGAGCGAGAGACGTTTCCATCGCTCGCCAAGACGGGCACGTTGTTCGCGTTAGCTGACGACGAGTACTGGCTCGACACCGGCACGCCCCAGCTCTACCTTCAGGCCAACGTCGACGTGCTGAAAGGTCGAAACTCGCGCCACACTTTCACCGGCGTTGTCGATGGCTCGTGGCGTCACGCCACGGCCACTGTTGACGCGAGCGCCACGATCATCAATTCAGTTATTGACCAAGACTGCGTGGTTGGCGCGGACGTCATCCTCGAAGACGCCGTTCTTTTGCCTGGTGCCGTTGTACAGAGCGGTTGCGTGATTCGAACGTCGATCATCGGACCCGAGGCCGTGATCGGTACCAACTCACAGCTTGGTCCAACGTGCGTTGTCGGGGCTAAGGAGCACGTGGCGGCCGAATCGCGTCTTTCGGGCGACGTACGACTCGGCGGCGTTTAACACCGACGAGTGATGTTCGAAGTGACTTATCTAATGCCTCTTGGCGAATAGTTAAAGTAGCATCCGGAATTGTTCGGGTGGTCCTGTTGTAAGTAGAAGTCGCAATCGCCCATTTGGATCTTGTTCGAACTCCACGTCATCGTGATGGCCGACGGTCCTTGACCAGGTTGGTTTGGTGCGTTGCTATAAGTCGCTTGGAGATTGGCAATGTTGTCTTGGCCAGCCCCAATGAACGTCAGAGCCACGTCGGTCTTTCCATCTTGATAGAGATAGTCAACGTTGCCCGTGATCGAGCCATCGGGCGACACCATTAGGGAGACGAAATAGTGCGGCGTGCCAGATGCTCCGTCGGTGTAAATGCCACTTCGAAGCGATTTGAATCCGTTGGAGGTGAGAATATTTGTTGGCTGTTGTGCCAACGCAACGATGCTGATCGTCGTGGCGACGACGCTTAAGACGAGTGCGATGCAGAGTGCGGTAATCTTTTTGTCCATTAATTGAGACTAGGTTGACTCCCGATTGATCAAGGGATGGTGTTGCGTTCTCTAACGAAACAGGTCATCGCGCTTTGATCGAACGATGTTCTCTTCGATCGATCCGGGCCCAAAGAACGACTCATCGAGACCACGAATCAACGCGAACGGTGTGCCGGCGGCTTTGTGCAGCACCAAGTTCGCCGCCCCGGCAATCTCATCGGCGATGGCGATCTCGGTCGCCTCGAGAAGTCGTCCGTTCGCGTCATTCGTACCACGCAGATCGAGCAAAGGCTTCAGGCCCGCAGATCCGAGTGCCACGTCAGTCACGCCTTGTCGCCACACTCGGCCAAAGGTGTCGGTGATAAGAATTGCGACGTCGACGCCGGTGCGTCTCTCTATCTCGCTGCGTAGTCGACGTGCCGAGCGATCAGGATCTTTAGGCAGCAGTACGGCGGTGCCGTCATCAGTGTTCGAGAGGTCCACTCCGGCGTTGGCGTTGATGAAGCCGTGTCGAGTTTCGGTGATGCGCAGTGTTCCGCGGCGTCGCAGTGTGCGCACGGATTCTCCCTCGACGATGCTGACCTTGTGCTCCTCGGTGCCGTCAAAGGCGACGACCTGACCTTCAGACTTCGAGACGACCTTGCTCGTCACGATAAGCAGGTCGTGGTGCTCGAGTGTTTCATTGGCGCTCGCCAATGAGTCCAACAACAAGGTCACGAGATCGTCGTCGGGCTGCACTTGAACATTCGATGCCAACGCAACAATTCGTAGTTCGCTCACGCCAACACCACCTTTGAAAGACGCTGCGCGTTGTCGCTCTCGGCCATGATCGTCGTCGTGACTTCTACACGCACTCCTCGTTCGCGAATTTGATCGATCAGTGCGGCGTCGGCCTCGTCGATAACCCACGTACCCACGAGTCCGTCATAGAAATCGACGACGCCGAGCGTGGAGATCTCGTAGCCGAGTTCGCCAAGTAGTCGGTCGGCGGGTCCCTTCAACGCTGCCCCTCCAATAAGTGGAGAAACCGCGACGACGTCCTCGCGTCGATCGTGGAGAATGTCGCGCACGCCGGGAATCTGGAGCATCGGGTCGATGGAGATGAGCGGATTTGAAGGTGCGATGATGACGCGCGTGGCGTCACGAAGCGCTAGCAAAACCTCAGGCGTTGGTCGTGCGGCACTGGCTCCGACGATCTCGATTTCGCTGACGGGCACGTCGTGGTGGTGGCGAACGAAGTACTCCTGGAAAGTGAGGCGCCCCAGCTCGGTCACGAATTCTGTCGCCACGACGTCGTTCGTCACCGGCAGGAGTCGAACGCTGATTCCGTGATGCGCTGCGAGTTCGGCCGCGACCTCGGTCTTGGTGGCGCCTTCGTTCAATCGCTGGCTCCGATAAAGATGCGTGGCTAAATCTTGATCGCCCAGTCGAAACCAGGCTTCGCCACCAATCGCGCCGAGCTCTTCCATGACACGCCAGGTCTCTCCCTTAAGTCCCCATCCAAGCTCGTCGTTGTTGAGACCGGCCAGTGTGTAAGTGATGGTGTCGAGGTCGGGACAGATAGTAAGACCGTGAAGAACGAGGTCGTCACCAACGTTCACGACCGCGGTGATCTCTGAAGGGTCAATTGCATTGCTGAGGGCTCGAAGGAGTCGGGCGGCGCCGACGCCTCCACTGAGAACAGTTATCACCTACGAAACCTTAGAGGCGCGTGGGTATCATCGAGTGTTGTGAGTAAACCCCTCGACGCCACGTGGCCAGGTTCTGCGGCCTTCGTCGTCTTTCGTCTCAATGATGGTCTGCTCGAACGTGTCGTCGAGTACGGCGATCTTGAGGACGTGCGAGCGTGGGCTTCGGTCTCAAAGATGGCCGTCGCGATGGCCTTTGGCGTTGAGAGCGAATGGGAACTTCACTCGTACACGCAAATTGTCGGGCCGAGCGGCGCGAACATAGCCAATCTTCTCTCGCACAGCAGCGGTCTAGGGCTCGAAGAGGGGGATTCGACTGTGCCCGTTGGCACGAAGCGCCTCTATTCGAACTACGGGATTGACTATGTGGTCCAAGCGATCATGGAGGACGGCACGCCGCCGAGCTGGCTCGACTATCGGGTCTTTAGCGGGCTTGGCATGTCGGGCACGTCCTTGGTTGGGCGCCCGTCGTCTGGCGTGAGCGGTTCGACGAATGACTTGGTGACGTTGGCTGAGGCCTGGCTTCGCCCGGACGGCATTTCAAAAGGAACGCGCGATCGCATCATTCGGCCCTACATGCCCGCGCTTGACGGAATCGTGCCGGGCTTTGGACGGTTCTCGCCCTGTCCGTGGGGACTCGGCCCTGAGGTGCGGGGCGAGAAAGAACACTGGATGGGCGACTGGCCGCCCTCCAGTTTTGGGCACTTTGGCCAAAGTGGAGCGCTGATGTTGCTCAACGCCGATGAGGGCATCGGTGTTGTCGCCACCAGTACCGAGCCCTTCGGGCCGTGGGCCGTAAAACTTTGGCCCGGGTGGACGAGTGCGATGCGAGTCCTCGCCCTGACTTCGTGAACTCTTTGGTCCCACGAGTCGGCCTTGACCTCGATGGATCGCTCGAATCGCTCGGCAACTCAATGAACGATCTAGCGAACGCGCTTGACGCAACGGGCGAGTGCGAGTTGGTGCGCTTTCATAGCCGCACGTCGGTGACAACAAACGACGAAACGCGGCTCACGATGCGAAGATTGTGGACGCCGCTATGGAAGCGAAGCCTTGGCCCATCGCTTGATCAACTCTTGCCGAAGGTCGACGTGGTGCACGTCGCGGGGCGCGCGACACCTCCAACGAAGATGATTCCTCTCATCATCTCGGTGGACGATTTACGTCCCCTGCGAGGTGAATCGCGAGAACGTCAGCGCGTCACGCAACTTCGTCGCGCCGTCAGTCACGGGGCGCTCCTCGTCGCATCGACGCGTAGTGCGAGCCACGAAGTTCTTTCCGTTCTTGGCGTCGATCGCGCTCGCGTTGTTGTCGCGTCACCGGCAGTGCCGTTGGTGCAACCGACGTTGAATGGAACGGCGCTAGTCGTGAATCTCACGGGCGTCGTGAAGCCCTTTCTCAAATTGGCGCCAGATCTCCTGGCTTTCGCGAAGAGTCACGGTGCCGAAGTCATCGCCGTCACCAGTGCCGCAGTCGCTCAGCGCATTCGTTCAAGGAACCTTGAGGTCACGTTGCGCCTTCGACGTGATGCGCGCAGCGCACTCGCTGAAGCCCGTGTCGTTTTGCACATCTCCGATGGCGCTCGTTTCCCCTCGTTTGCAATTGCCGCGTTGGCCGCGGGCGTGCCGACGATTGCGCGCGCGACGACGATCAATCGGGAAGTCCTGAGTAGCGCCGCGGCCCTTACTGAGAGCGACGACGAAGTTATACCGACGTTGAGCGAGCTGTGGGAGAGCGAGGCTCGTCGGGCCATCGTGGTGGCGGCCGGTCGTTCAAGAGCCGAAGATTTCGCTCCCGCTACGGCTGCGCGCGCGTACGCCGTCCTCTATCGAGAAGTCGTGCGAGGCTGGGGTTCGTGACTCACACTGTCAGTATTTCGCTCGATCAGTTCTATCGGCCTCAGCCCGGTGGCATCGCGACCTACGTGCGAGGACTCGTGGGCGGACTGAATTCGTTAGGCGACGAGGCTCCACAACTCATCGGTGTCGCACCAAAGGGTTCGCCAACTCAAGATGTCTCGGAACTGACGTTGACGCGGGTGACGACGTGGGCCACCATTGAGATCTTGACGCGGGTGTGGTCCCGTTGGCCCCTTGGCGTGCCCGCATTGAGTGACGTCGTCCACGCAACGTCTGTGGCTGGGCCATTCGCCGGTGGTACGAAACAGGCCGTGCACTCAGTTGCGTTGCACGATTTGCTCTGGCGAGACGAGCCGAGCGCCAGTACGTCACGCGGTATTAAGTTTCATGAGGGTCGTCTTCAGATGTTGAAACGTCGTGACGACATTCGAATAGTTACCACCGCACCGGGACTCGCCCAACGATTGATTAGTGAGGGTTTCGCCAAAGAACGGGTCTACGAATCGCGTCTAGGGGTGGGTGACGCGACCGTGAGCGCCACTCCCGACCAGGTTCGAGCGTTTCTTGGCGAGCACGGCGTCGTTGGACCCTTCACCCTCTACGCCGGGACGAGAGAACCAAGAAAGAATCTCGGGCGACTTAGAGAAGCGCACGCGAACGCTGTCGCGACGAACGCAGATCTTGGACCTCTCGTCTTCGTAGGCCCCCAGGGTTGGGGCGCCGAAGAGGCCGGGGGCGCCGTTGTGCTTGGTTTGGTTGCGAGGTCGATGCTCCAGGGCCTTTACCGTGACGCGTCAGTCGTCGCGTACGTGCCTCGTGCAGAGGGATGGGGACTGCCGCCCGTTGAAGCGCTGCACGAAGGAGCACGCGTTGTCGCCAGCGCGACGACACCAAGTGTGGCCGCAAATGCCGAAGTTGTGCTCGTTGATCCACTCGACGTCGCCTCGATCACTGAGGGTCTCATTCGCGTACTTTCGCATGGCACCGACGACGTTGCGCGCCAGCGCCGGAGCGCCACAGTGGCCCCGCTCACCTGGAGAAACGCGGCACTCGATCATCTGGCGGCGTGGGCGTGAAAGTTGCGCTTGACGTCTCGGCGGTACCGCCAAGGATTGCTGGCGCGGGTCGCTACATTGCGGAACTTGCGAAAGCGCTTCCCGCGCGCGGGGTCACTACGACGCTCGTGACGCGCCGTGACGACACGACGCGCTGGCGCACCATTGCTCCTGGTGCTTCGGTGAGTGGACTAGTTCCCAACGCTCGCGCCGCGCGCCTCGCGTACGAGGCGTGGGTACTTGGCGCGAGAAAAGTTGCACGCAACGTCGAACTCTGGCACGCACCGCACTACACGATGCCTCATCGTGGATCGACGCCCACGGTCGTCACTATTCACGATCTCACTTTTTTCACCAATCCCGAGTGGCACGAGCGAAGCAAGGTTGCCTTCTTTCGCCGTGCAATTACGTACTCGGCCAAACACGCTCGTGTGTTGGTGAGCGTCAGTGACTTCAGCGCCCGCCTTATCGAAGAGATCGTGCCGGTGCACGCGCCGATTGTGGTCGCCCCTCTTGGTGTCGATCTCGTTGGATTTCAACCCTCGGGCGACGACGACGCGCTCTTTGAAGCCCATCGACTTAGCGTGGACACCCCCTTTATCTTTTTCGTAGGCACGGTCGAACCGAGAAAAGGCCTTGACGTCTTGCTGCGAGCATTTAGTGACCTGGCTCACGACGACGACGCCGTTGAACTCTGGCTCGCCGGACAAGTTGGTTGGGGTGACGGGACCCTCGAGGCCCAATTCGCTTCACATCCCTATAAAACACGCATTCGTCATCTGGGTTTTGTTGAAGACGCGCTGCTGGCCGCCCTCTACCGGCGGGCGAAAGCGGTGGCTTATCCATCGAGGGGCGAGGGTTTCGGGCTGCCTGTCCTTGAAGCCATGGCCTGTGGCGCGCTGGTGGTGACCACAAAAGACACCGTCATGGCTGAAGTTGCCGGCGATGGCGCGCGTCTTGTAAGCGCAGGGGACGACGAGGAACTCGCGTCGTCGCTGCTCGATGTACTAAAGTCTGGCCCCGCCG
>JGI20206J14855_1000638_pt1 | contig 11485 bp, 8 predicted proteins | sample NGESurdeep092012_6_FD_14855 | JGI IMG/M metagenome (IMG submission 14855) | reverse complement strand
TGCAATTTTTACATCTTTATACAAAAAAAGAATTACGCCAAAAACCAAAAGGCTGGAAGAAATCAGGATCATCAAAAGTTCTGTAAATGACTGTTGCTGCTGTTCATACGAGCCACCATACTCAATGTGGTAACCTTGTGGCAAATGAATATTAGACTGAATTTCACTTTTGATATCTTTCATCGTACTTCCCAGGTCCCTGTTTTCGAGCCGCGCAGAAACCACGCCCATTGACTGCAGATTTTCTCTTTCAATTTCTGCATCTCCTTCGCTTAATTGCACGTCTGCCAATTCGCTGATTGGTTTCAGTTTCCCATCGGGCGAAGCGATCTGTAATTTTTTTACATCTTCAACACTCATCCTTTTATTACCGGGATAAACTAACCTTATGGGATAGACGCGATCTTTTTCAAAAATATTTCCAACAACATTTCCTTCTAAAGAAGTTTGCAACTGAAACTGAAGGCTGGCAGGCGTAATCCCAAACTGCGCCAGTTTTGAATAATCAGGAATTACAGTAAGTGAAGGGCCGGTGATAGTAATTCCGTTAAATACATCGGCGGTACCTTTTATGTTTCCTACAAGATTGCCCACCTGTGTTGCCAATTCGTGCAGTTTCTGTTGATCATCACCAAAAATTTTTATTTCTATCGGCTGCACAGAAGTCATCAAATCGCCAAGCATATCCGCAATCACCTGGCCAAAATCAACTCTCAGCACAGGTTGTGAAGCTTCGATCCTTTTTCTTATATCATCAATTACTTCATCAGTTGTTTTTGTGCGGCTTGTTTTCAACTGAATTAAATAATCACCGGTATTGGGTTCGGTAATAAAAAAGCCCATCTGCGTTCCGGTACGACGTGAGTAGGCAGCTACTTCGGGAGTGGAAGTAATAATTTCCTCCACTTCATTTAATTCCCTATTCGTTTCTTCGAGCGAAGTGCCGGGAGGCGAAACATAATCAAGCACAATACTACCCTCATCCATCTCCGGTAAAAAACCGGTTTGCAACCGGGGCAAAATCAAAACAATAGATAGAATTAATAAAGCCACAAAAATAAAACTGATCCATGGGCGGAAAATAAAAAATGAAACCCATTTTTGTTTTTTTACATTATGTGGTTTTTCTTTTTTTGCAAGCCGGTTTTCCCCAGAGTTTATCAAAGAATTTTTTTCCTTTGAAAATAAAAGATAAATCACCGGAAGCCCTATCCACGTTACAAAAAAGGAACATACCAGGGTAATGATCATCGTGTTGGTAAGCACATTAAAATAAGCACCGGCTACTCCACTCATCAATATAAACGGAATGAAAATAACAATGGTACTGATGGAAGAACCCACCATCGCCGGAAACAAAAAATGAATTGCTTTTTGTACTACAGACTTATATTCATCATCCGGGTGCTCTTCATGCGAGCGATGAATTTGTTCTACTACTACAATGGCATCATCAATGATCAGTCCGATGGCAGCAGCAATAGCCCCAAGCGTCATTATGTTTAAAGTATAACCGACAGTATGTAACACAATGATAGTAGCAGAAAGGGTTACAGGAATTGTAATTAAAATAGTAGCACTGGCTTTAAACGAACGAAGAAAAATAACAGCCACCACGATTGCCAGCAAAAGCCCTATCCACAAGCTGTCTGAAACACTCTTTACCGTTTGGTTTACAAAATCGGCCTGTTTGTAATAAGGCTGTATCGTTACATCTTTGGGAAGAATATTTTTGAGATCTGCAATTTTTTGCTCTACATTTTTTGACAGCTCAATCAGATTGGCATTTGGTTGTTTTACTACAGCTATCAATATACTTTCCTTGCCGTTCGCATTTATTTTTATGTATTCAATCGCTTCCTTTACCTGCACATCAGCAACATCCTGCAATTGAATGACACGCTTTCCATTGTTGCTGATCACAATGTTTTTTAGATCCTGGATGGAGTGTGCGGACGCATCGGTAACAGTAAGATAGAGAAACATGTAATCGGATAAATAGCCATTTGATTTTATAAAATTAGTTTGACTCAACGCCGCACTGATCGCTTCAGGAGTCAGGGAAAGCGTACTCATTTTTTGCAGATCCAGTTGCACCCAATATTCTTTTGATTTCCCTCCGATTACTCTTACTTCAGAAACACCGGCGACCTGGCTGAGATAAGGTTTAATGGTATAAACTGCCAATTGCTTTAACTCTATCGGCGACAATGAATGGCTTTCCAACGAATACCCCATCACCGGCAATATGGAAGGATTCATTTTCTCTACAGTGATATTTACATCGGGCGGCAACGTATTCCTGATCTCTGCAATTCTCGATTCAATTCTTTGCTGGCTCAGATCCACATTAGCATTCCAATCAATGAAGGCAGAAATTTCACAACTTCCTCTACTGGTAGTACTTCTGATGTCCGTTAGATCAGGTATTTTTTTTATAGCCAATTCCAATGGGCGTGTTACCGTTACCATCATCTTGTCAACAGGCTGCAAACCTGCGTCTGCAATAATTTTAATTTTTGGAAAAGTAATTTCAGGAAATAAAGAAACCTGCATTTTGGAATATGCAAATAATCCGGCAATGATGATAAGTGCAAGCGTAACTGCCAGCGGATTTTTATATGTAGTGAAAAAGTTTTTCAGCGCTTTAATTTTAATTTATATCTCTGATTTCTTATTTATTGGTTTGAAGGAGCCTGGATCTTTACGAGCGCAGTATCTCCCAATCCATAATTTCCTGTCAATAAAATTTTATCCTTTGGAGAAAATTCAGGTGAAATGATTTCTATTTTATCAGTTGTTTCTATCCCGGTTTTTACAGGCACTTTTATAGCAGTACTATCATTGATCATTTTCATAACCCAAAAATTATTTAAAGATTCATCGGACAAAACTGCTCTTTTATCTAAAGTAACGGCGGCGGTTTTTGAAGCCTTTACTATTTTTACCTTAGCCACTAAATTGACAGGAATGTTATGAGCCGAATTGATGCTCAACGAGATTGCCTGCGTCTGAGAAACAGAATCTACAATAGGCAGAGAAGGTTTCACCGTTCCTGAAAAAAGTTCGCCATCAGGTAATGTAATCTCAACCTGCTTCCCCACAGGAACATACGTTTTATATTGATAAGGAACATTCATTACAAAAACAAAACTTCGTGAATCATTGATCACCGCAAGTTGTTCACCATCCTGCACATAATCACCCGACTGGTGATTGATCTCCCCTATGTAACCCGAAGCATCAGCTTTAATAACATTTACTCCGGAAAATTTGAATGAAGGGTCTAATTGATTTACTTCATTACCAATGGCCTGCGCTTCTTTTGTTTTTAAAACAAAGAGGATCTGCCCACGATGAACATAATCTCCAAATTTGATATTGGCCTTTTGAATGTATCCGTTCAAATTGGATTTCACAAAATCCTTTTGCAAAAAAGCGGAAGTTGCGTTCAGGTCAATATAATCCTGCAAAGGCTGATAGGTAACTGAGGTAACAGTAACGGGTGTACGTGCTTCGTCAGCCGGTGTTGACGCATCTGTTGATTGATCGGCCTTACAACTTACCAATGCCAGTAAACAAACAAATAATCCAAATTTTAATTTAGCCAGGTATTTCTTCATTTGATGACACATTTAAAGTTTCATATTCCAATAATTTAATTGTTGAATCACAAGGTATTTAGCTACTTGATTTTGAACCAACAGATTTTTTGCCGTAATATAATTGTTCAGGGCCAATACATAATCTGTGATCCTGATATCACCGGTCTCCAATAATCTGCCATTCACTTTTATCAGTGTTTCAAGATAATCAATTTGCTTATTCACAGGTCCGGCAAGGTTTTCAAGATCATGCAACTGTTGCTGCAATTGCTGTATCTGCTGTTGATATTGATTATAAAAAAAGTCCTGTCTCTTCTGCCGTGTTCTTTCCTCTATATCTAATTTTGAAAATTCTAATTTTTTTTGATGCCCGTCATAAATTGGAATAGTAAGATTAATACCTACATTATACCCGAAGTTTTTATAAGGTGTCAAAATAAAAGAAGATTGATATCCGGCATCAGCAAAGAAATTTACTTTGGGGCGGTATTGCACCTTTGATATTAATCTATCATTAAGGATCCGAAGGCTGTCAATTTTATAATTAAAAAAGAACGGAGAATTTCCTGCGTCATAATTATTTTGTAACTGGATGTCAGGTTCAGCAAGTGTTTCAACCGTAGTATCTATGATACCGGCGAGATAATTCAACGTAGCATAATTATTTTTATATTGAACCAACAATTGATTTTTGGTTAATTGCTGTTGTTGCAGTGTAACAAGAAATGATAAATAATCTGCCTGCTTGTAAACATTCTTTTGAGTAAGATTCTTTAAAAGTTGCTCTTCTCTTTTTAATAGATTGATCAGTGTATCATTAAAATCAAGTTGAAGCTGATCGCTGTAAGCAAGAATATATTGGGTAATAATTGCCTTCTTCACATCCTGGTTATAGATAGCTGCAGTATTGGCCAATGAATCATTTTGCAATTGCAGGCTTTTAAACTGAAGACTCAGATTCCTTTTATTATAAATTTGTTTGTTTACTGCTACCAAAGCAGAAAGTTGTTGCCCGTTGCTAATAGCCAAATCATAGCCATAGCCATTTATAATCGGCGAGTAATAAGCATTTCCGTTTCCTGTAACCTGGAATTTATTTTGCGCGACAATCAACTGACTATCTATTCTATTAGTTAAAACTAAATTTTGAAAGTCAAAAAATTTAGGATCATTAGAAAGTGATTTATTGATAAAATAGTCCAGGTTTTTATTTTGCGCAATGGAAAATAAAGGAAAAAGAAAACAGATAAACTGGATGAAATATTTTTTTGTCATTTCCATAAAACAAAAGCCATCCCCTTTTATAAACGGGACAGCTATTTTCAGGATTTAATATTTATTTTTCTTCTTTTACATAATTACCACTCTCATCAAAAAGAACATCTTTGCCGTGGATCTCTAATTCGTAAGAAGTTTTTCTCATGGCATCTGTTACTCTTCCCACATCCCCTAATTTAGCTCCTTTATGATGTTCATTTACATAAGCGAAAACTCCCTTTGGCAAATCTTTCACAGGTATCTCTTTTACAATTTCTATGAATTTTCCTGATGGTGTGTATTGAACAGAATTCGCTTCGCCGTCCTTACCTCCCCAGTTAGCTTCGTAATTTCCGTTTTCTTTTTCCCAGGTAATGTGATGCATTTTTGATTCAGGATACTTTCCCATATTTGCTTTTTTTACAATGGCAGGAACATTAATGTGCTCATGGCCGCCCTCGTTTTGCTGGGCAAAGGAAGCTGCGTTCAATGCGAGCATAATAGCTGCAATACTTTATAGTTTCTTCATCTCTTTTGTTTTATTTATTAATAATTACCACAAACCTATAATTTGAATCTGGAGAGAATTTGAAGGAATATAAGATTCGGCAGGAACTACTTGCAAAAATAATTTATAACAGCTTACTAATTTGAAGGATCATCCGGCTTTGAATATTTATTTTTCCATGATTGGTATTCTTCTGGTGACATCTTGTTCATCTTATTCAATAAAAAATCAGTAATTGCCCATATTTTTTGATCGTTATGAGTAGGCCCAAAAGCAGGCATGGCGGTCATCGTTATCCCGTTTTTGATGATCCAAAATGCCTCGGAGGGACCAGGCATATCTTTCGATTTATAAAATTTTGGTGGCCTGGGATAAAGACCCTTAGACAATTCATCAGGATCTACGCCAGGGCCACCGTGGCAGGTTGAACACATTTCATTATAATGTTGAAAACCCATTACAAACATAGCCGAGTCATTCATTTGCGGAACTTTTATGCCTTTTAATCTTTTGTTGATAGATTCTTGTTTTGCATTAGTTAAAGCCCATCTTGCCATCGCATTATGATGACCTAATTGGCCAACATTATAACTTCCGGAATAAATGTAAATTATGATTACGCCAATGATAACAACCAAGGTTAACACAATAAAAAGAATGATTTTTTTCATGATTGAGGATTTATTAGATGCTCATTAATTAAAAAAAGGGTTGAAAAAACATTTTTTAATTAACCGGAAGGTACGAAATCATAACTTTTCGATAAAAGTCAAACAAATAAAGCATGAAAAACTTTAATCAAATAACGAATGAAAAATTAAAATTAATTTGCAGAATTATTTATCAGATTTTAGCTATTTAAAAAAATTAATTTATAAAATATTCTCTTACTCATTGATAATGATGCTTCGGTGATAAGAACCTAATTTTTAAATCCTATTTATTTTTACTGGAAAAACAAGTTGCATAATGGGCAGGTGCTTAAAGAATTCATAACTTAAAAATTGCAAACAATATGTACTAAAATATTTATAATTGGAAACCATCTTCTATCTTCTCCTCAAATTCAGATATATAATATTATTCCCCTTAGCTATTGTGGAAGGTCCCATATTAGCAGTGATTGCCGGATTTTTATGTACAGAAGGTTATTTAAACGTTTTTATTGTATATCCAATTATTGTGTTTGGGGATATAATTGGTGATACTCTTTGTTATATGTTTGGAAGATGGGGTGTGCCTCCAGTTCTCAAAAGATTTATAATAATGCTTGGATTGAAACCTGGAAACATTGAAAAGGTGAGGGTCTATTTTGATGCCAATCCCGGGAAGACGATCTCGCTTTCAAAGATTACTCTCGGAATTGGAGTTGCCGGAATTTATCTTGCCGGAAATGCCAGGATACCGTACCCCAGGTTTATAAAAATCTGTTTAATTACCTCCGCATTGCAATACATCATATATTTAGCAATAGGTTTATTGTTTGGCTCTGCATATAAACAAATCAGTAATTATTTAAACTTTTTTGCCGCTTTTGCTATCGTCACTCTTCTATCAATCATTTTATTTTATGCAATAAAATCAATCCGCAAAAAATTATGAATATTCTCTTTGTATCCAGTACTTACTATCCTCATATCAATGGAGTATATTATTTTGTATGCCGCATCGGGCCTATGCTTCAGGAAAAAGGTCATCAGGTGGCAGTGATAGCTCCTTCTGAATCTATATACTTTTCCAAAAAGAAAATAGACAATCTTGATGTCTATGGAATGCCATCTCTTTCTGTTATAGTGAATCCCTCAACCCGTGTTCCTATTCCCTTTTTTCTAAAGTCGCGGATTAAAAAAATCATAGAAACATTCAAGCCGGATATCATACATATCCAGGATCACTTTCCATTGAGTAGGGCGGTGGTAAAGGTAAATAAGCATATGAAAATTCCTATAATAGGAAGCAATCATTTTATGCCTGAAAATTTGACGGTTCTTTTAGAGAATGAAAATTTAAAACAAAGATTTAAAAATTATTTATGGAAAGAGTTTTCCAAAGTATTTAACCAGGTAAGGCTTGTAACAACTCCAACTGAAACAGGGGCGAAGTTAATCAGGCCAAGATTAAAGGTAAAAGTAATGGCCATTAGCAGCGGAATAAGTCTTACAGATTTTAACCCTTTCGGAGATACCCATGAGATAAAAGAAAGATATTCGCTTCCTGACAAACCCATATTGCTTTATGTAGGGAGGCTTGATCCGGAAAAACATATAGAAGAGATACTTCAGGCCGTTGCAATTGCGGTTAAGAAAATTGATTTTTGTTTTGTCGTAGTTGGGAAAGGCACCAGCAAAATTCCTCTTGAAAGACTTACCAATCAATTAGGCATAACAGACAAAGTTATTTTTACTGGTTTTGTTCCTGATGAGGACCTTTCTTATTTCTATAAATTAAGTCGTTGTTTTATCATCGCAAGTATTGCAGAACTACTCAGCCTGACTACATTGCAGGCAATGGCTTCGGGGCTGCCCATTATTTCAGTAAATGCCGGTGCCCTCCCCGAATTAGTAAAGGACGGGATGAATGGCTATTTATACAAGGAAGGCGATATTTCGCGTATTGTTCAATCCATTGAAAAGATAATTAGTCACGACGATTTGTACGCGCAAATGAGTGAGAAAAGCCTGGAATATGTTCAGCAACATGATATAAATAAAACCCTGAAATCCTTTGAAAAACTCTACCGGGATCAGGCCGCCAAATCATAGATCATATTATTTATAATTTGGCAGGAAATTAATTTTCACAACATGCATTCCATCTTTATAATTATAAGAAACCGTAAACTCATATGTATCACAAATAGTTTTTACGATAGATAGTCCCAGCCCAAGTGAATCACCGGACGAAGAATCCTTTTTAAACCGTTCAAATAATTCGGTAGTATTTAATTGTGGAGGAATACCCGTGTTATTCACTGCCAGGGAACCGGTATCCAGCTCAATTTTTATTGTGCCTCCCGGGCAATTGTGTTTTATAGCATTGATGATAATATTAGATACTAAAATTTCAGCAAGCGATTCATTCATTTCTATAAATATGTCATCAGTAATATTTTTTTCAATACAGATATTTTTTAAAGCATTTAGTTCTTCAAAATTTTCTATGCAATGGTTAATGACAAACGAAAGATTGACATTTTCTGTATTTTTAAACTGGCGGTTTTCGATTTTTGTAAGCAACAATAATGATTGGTTCAATTTAGAAAGCCTCGAGGCGGCATCGCTCATACTTTGTATCGAATGTATTTGCATGTTGGTAAGGTTCTCCGATTGAGACAACAATTCAATTTTATTTTTGATAATGGCTAAGGGCGTTTGTATTTCATGCGAAGCATTTTCTGTAAAGTTTTTTAATAATTCGTAATCATTACTCACCTTTTGCGTCATGGAACGCGCTGTTTCGTTTAATTCTTTAAACTCATTAATGTCTGTCTGCGGGAGATTTAATTTATTTTTTGAAGAAAGATTAAACTGCTTTAATTCTTCCAAAGTATGGTGAAATGGTTTCCACAAACTGGCCAATAAAAAACGATTGGCAATAAAAAGAATGAGAATTAAAAAAATTATTACCGCTAATGTGATTATCAAAATCAGTTGAACAATATCTTCTGTTTCCTGCTGCGATTTTTTTACTTCGGCGATATAATTTTTACCGTTTACCGTTATCAAAAATTCGAGTGTTCTATATGATTCAGATTCATTTTCTCTTTTATTAAATACATCTTCGGTCGAAAATTTGGATTTAAAAAAATTATTTGAAGTGAGATTAAATTCAATCTTTTGATCTTTGTAATTTGAAGTTTCGGGCAATGCGTTCTTTTCTTTTACGTAATGCACAATTTCCATTTGCTCAATGCGTAAATCTTTATCCAACTGATGGATCAATGCAAAATGGATTATAAAATAAAAACCCATGCTGCTAATCAAAAGTGCAATTACTATTATGGGAATATTTACCCGATTATATTTTACTAGCAATTTCATTGGCTGGTAAATTTATATCCCATTCCATATACCGATTTAATATAATCTGCTTCTCCTGCATCCAGTAATTTTTTTCTCAGGTTTTTTATGTGGGTATAAATAAAATCGAAATTACCGCCTATATCGCTCCCCCAAAGATGCTCTGCTATGGCCTCTTTGGAGATAAGTCTTCTTTTATTTGAAACAAAGTACAAGAGTAATTCATATTCTTTTTTGGTAAGTTCTACCGGATTATTTTCAACTGTCACCATTCTGCTTTGGGTATCTATCCGAAGATTATCAAACTGCAAAACACTGTTTCCATCAAAGTATTTTCTCCTGATAATAGCTGCTACGCGTGCATTTAATTCAGACAGGTGAAAGGGTTTGGATAAATAATCATCAGCCCCAAGATTTAAACCTTTTATTTTATCATCCAAAGAATTTTTAGCAGAAATAATAAGAACTCCATCCGTTTTCTTATCCTCTTTCAATCTTTCGAGGATTTTTAATCCGTTTCCTCCCGGTAAAGTAATATCCAATAAAATACAATCATAATCATTGTATTCGGTTTTATGAATTGCAGTGGTATAGTCTCCTGCTATTTCACAATTATATTCCTGCGAAGCGAGATAGGTAGCAATACTTTCGCTCAGGGCTTTTTCATCTTCTATTATTAGGATTTTCAAGAAATAAATTTTTGAAAAATTACAAAAAGATTCTGAAGATATTTAGAAGAATTATCTATACTGATCCCATCTGATAATTCAGAGTCATATTGAATTAAAAACAGAAAATAGAAATCCGCAATATTTGTTGCTTTGCTGATCGCCGAACATTTTGAAAGATTTCAATTTTCCACGAACGAAAAAATTTCAAAATAGTTTTTCCAATAGTTTCTCCGGGAACCTGTAATTTCACAATAATAATTCGTAAAAATACGTTTATGAAAATCCAAATAAAATACTTTTTCGATGAAAACTTACAAATTTCCTGTTCCCTCAAATGAGAAAGATCGTTTAAAAGCCTTATACAATTATGAATTATTGGATACTCTTTCTGAAAAGGAATATGATCTCATCACAAATATGGCTTCTCAAATTTGTAATACCCAGGCCTCATTAATAACCCTGCTCGACGAAAAAAGGCAGTTTGTTAAATCAAGCTTTGGATTTGAGATAAGGGAGACGCCAAGGGAATTATCTTTCTGTAATTATACCATTCTCGATCCAGAAAACGTAAATGAAGTACGGGACCTGAGACTCGATGAGCGGTATAATTCAAATCCGTTAGTTACAGGCGAACCTCATGCAGTCTTCTATGCAGGAGCGCCGTTAGTTACTCCTGATGGTTTTGTGCTGGGTTCTATTTGTGTTTTGCATCCTGAGTCAAAGACTCTTACTATTGAACAACAGGATGCTTTGAAAGCGCTTTCGATCCAAACCATAACAACAATGGAGCTAAGGAAAAAAAATAAAGACCTTCAACTCACACAGGAAAAATTAAAAAGGGCCAATAAAAGCTTAAAGGAGTATGTAAAACTGATATCTCATGATATGAAAACTCCACTTGCCAACATTACTATGCTTTCAAAAGGTTTTAAGGGCTGCTACAAAGATATACTTGACGAACATTCGACAGGTTATATCCAATTAATAGAAGATAGCGCTACTGAATTGATATCATTTATTGATCAAATGTTGAAAAGCACCAATAAGAAAACTAATGCTTCCAGTTGGGGCAAAACTGTGAATACATTAACCATTTTAAATAAGGTAATTCACCTTGTAGCTCCGCCGGAGGATATTGAAATTAATATTCAAGGCAATTTTCCGAATTTGCATTTTGATGAAATTGCCATTCAGCAGGTGTTTCAAAACCTGATAACGAATGCAATAAAATACAATGATAAACCAAAGGGAATTATTAATATCTTTTCTGAATCTGATGATGAATTTCATTATTTCCATTTTTCTGATAATGGATCGGGTATTGCAGATTCCGATTTAGGAAAAATATTTAAGAACCAACAAACACTTGGTAAGACCGACCGTTATGGAAATAAAGGAACAGGGATAGGCCTTGCTAAAATAAAA
>JGI20206J14855_1000636_pt1 | contig 11499 bp, 8 predicted proteins | sample NGESurdeep092012_6_FD_14855 | JGI IMG/M metagenome (IMG submission 14855) | reverse complement strand
CGTGCTCAGGAGAAATTCCACCGGTCCCGCCACTTCCGCAATCTGTTCCGCCGTCACCGCACCCGGCCGGTAAATCATCATCTTGATCGGATCGAGCACAGTCGATTCTACGCCGCGCTCTGTCGGCCCAGCGTCAAGCACCGCATCAATGCGCCCATCCAGATCATCCAGCACATGTTCGGCCGTCGTCGGGCTCACGTGCCCAAAGCGGTTCGCGCTCGGTGCAGCCACGGGAACTCCCGCGCGCCGGATCAACTCAAGTGCCACCGGATGTGCCGGCATGCGCAAGCCCGCCAGCGGCCGTCCCGCCGTCACTGCGTCCGGCACCGCACTTGTCCGTTTAAGCAGCAGCGTCAACGGCCCCGGCCAAAATGCCTCCATCAGCGTGCGCGCCGCGTCGGGAATCTCTTCCACCAGCCCATCGAGCATCGCCACCGACGCCACATGCACAATCACCGGATCCCACGCCGGCCTCGACTTCGCCACAAAAATCCGCTCCACTGCTGCCCCGTCCAGCGCATTCGCTCCCAGCCCATAGACCGTCTCCGTCGGCAACGCCACCAATCCCCCACCACGCAAAATCTCCGCCGCACGCTCCAGCGCCTCCTGCGCCTCAGGCGTTCCCAAATTCTCCGCGTCCACCGTGAGCCGTAGCGTCTTCAAACCATAACCCTCATCTGAATTTCTATTCCCTGCTCCCTACTCCCTATTCCCTGCTCTTCTCTCATTCTCGCTTCCCGCAACCCCTCCATGCCATCGGCTTTATACTCTGTTGTACCCATGCCCGTCGAAACCGAGATCAAATTCCGTGTCCACGACCTCAGCGCTCTTGCCGCACGCCTCCACTCCGCCGGCTTCCGCCTCGAAACTCCGCGCAGCTTCGAGAGCAACACCCTCTACGACACTCCCCACCGCCTCATGCGCGCCCGCACCGAAATCCTCCGCATCCGCAGCTACGCAGGCCACTGGACGCTGACCCACAAGCGCCTCCCTGGCCCCGGAATTCCGCGTGAAGGCCGCCACAAGCATCGCATTGAAACCGAAACCCAGATCGCTCATGGCGCCGCGCTCGCCGACTTCTTTCTCTCCCTCGGCCTCGTCGCCGCCTTCCGCTATGAAAAATGGCGCACCGAATGGGCCGACCTCGGCGAACACGGCGTGAATGGCCACTGCGTCATCGATGAAACCCCCATCGGCAATTACGCCGAACTCGAAGGCCCCTCCAAATGGATCGATCGCGCTGCCCTCCGTCTCTGCGTCGATTCCGCCGACTACATCACCCTCAGCTACGGCCGCCTCTTTGACCAGTGGCGCCAGCAGCACCGCAGCACCGCCGAAGAACTCACCTTTGCCGTCGTTGCTGCCTCAATGCGATGACCCCCGCTTCAGCAGAGTCGGCCCGGCTGTTTAGTCTTTCCAAATTACCCTTCTCAATCCAGCCTTATTCATACTCGCCTCGCCTTCTGCCGATAACTCTTCGTGAGCGGTTCTAAATCGTCGCGGCCCAGACTTCGCGAAATTCTGATCGCGTTCCGTCTGGAGGGTACCCATGGCCATTGATTTTGAAATTTTAGAAACCATAAGTCCGGTCCGGCCCGACACTCACGACTCGGACGGGCCGCCCAGGGTCTCGATTGCCATCGTCGATCCCGACCGCGAACGAGCGAAAACCGTGGCCGATTCATTGCCCGGAGCCAAAACCGGCTCAGTCCTCCTCGTGCCCGGCTATCTTCCCTCCTTGCAGGATGCTCCCTGGCTCGCCGACCAGGGATTCGAAATGATTCTGGTCGGCCTCGACAGCAATATGCACGAAGCGCTGCAAACAGTTCAGAGCCTGTGCGCGCTCAGCCCGACCACGGTCTTGGTCTACTCGCATCGCGCCGAACACGAGTTGCTCATTCAATCCATGCGCTCCGGCGCTCGCGAGTTTCTCACCTTTCCCTTCGCGCCCGGTGCAATAGAGGAGGCGATGACTCGCGTCGCAGGCCGCATCCAGGCGTCTCCAACTCCAAAGAAAACGGCCGGAAAGATTCTCGCCTTTGTCGGCGCAAAAGGCGGAGCAGGTGTCACCACCGTGGCCAGCAACTACGCGGTCGCCTTGGCGCAGGACAAAACGAAGAACACCTTGCTCATCGACTTCGATCTGCCTCTTGGCGACGCGGCGCTCGGCTTCGGTTTGGCCTGCGAGTTCTCCACCGTCGACGCCTTGCGCGAGGCCGAGCGGCTTGATTCTTCTTTTCTTTCCAAATTGGTCGTCCGCCACACCTCGGGCCTATCGCTCCTTGCGGCTCCGGGCCAGTTTCCGCAGGTCCCCATCGACAATGCCGCCGCCAACCGGCTGCTCACCGTCGCCTGCAGCAGCTTCGATTACGTGGTCATCGATGCTGGGTCTCGGCTTGATTGGACGCGCACCCACCTGTTTGATCTCGCATCGCGAATCTACCTCGTAACGCAAATCGGAATTCCGGAACTGCGCAACGCCAATCGCATGATCACAGGCTCGATCCCGGCCCACGCCTCCAAGCTCGAAGTCGTGTTGAATCGCTATTCGCCTAAATCCGTCGAAGTCGCCGACGACGCCATCGAGCGCGCCCTTACCGTCGCGCCCCAATGGAGAATCCCCAATGACTACCTTGCCGTGCGCGAAATGCAGAGCCGCGCCGAGCCGCTCGCTCTTGCCGACTCGCCCATCGCGCGCGTGATCCGAAAAATGGCCGGCGACATCTCCGGGCTGTCAAACGATAAGGATAAGGACAAGAAGAAATCCTTATTGGGCCTCTTCGGCTAACCCATTCGCCAGTTCTGCCTTCCAACCAATTCTGCCCCCAAAAGAGTGCTCATTATCGCGCCAGACTTTTTTTCTGCTTTTCTTCAGCCCCGCAAACCCCCGTCGATCCTGTGGCTCCATCCCCATCAATCGCTTGGCATTCCGTCCCGCGACCATCTAGATTCACTCCACCGAAAGGGTCATAGCAAGTCCCATTTCGACAATGAGATGGACTATCATAGAGCGTTGGGAGAATACTGCTCCATATGTCGCAAGCCTCAGGGAATTCCGCCGTTCAGGGCGAGACAACTTTATCCGTCGCCCTCCTCGGCCCCGACGAACAACGGCGCAAGGTTATCGCCGCTGCCGTCTCCAAGCGCCCTGGGCTCAAGCTCCATGAATTCTCCTCGTTCCCTCCCAGACTCGAGGATCTGCCCCAAATGCTGGCGCAGGCCTATGAAATTGTCATCATTGATGTAGATAGCGAGCCCGATTACGCGTTTGCTCTCGTCGAGAGCCTGTGCGCCAGCCGCCGCACTTATGTCATGGCCTACACCGCTAACGCCGATATGAAGCGAGCAGTCCAGTTCATGCGCGCCGGGGTTCGCGAGTTCTTCACTCTGCCTCTTGATGAAGTTGAGGTCTCCGCCGCCCTCCAGCGCGCCACGACACACCGCCCCGCTGCTCCGCCCGAGCAAAATGGCAAGAAAACTGGCAAGCTGTTTGTCTTCCTCGGTTCAAAAGGCGGATGCGGCGTGACCACACTGGCGTCGAATTTTGCGCTGGCTCTGGCTCAGGAAAGCGACAGCTCAACGCTCCTCATTGATCTCGGCCTTCCGCTCGGCGACGTGGCCATCAACCTCGGCATCAAAACCGAATACTCCATCGCCACCGCGCTTGAGAATCCCAGCCGCGTAGATGCTAACCTGCTCTCCACTCTGGTCGCCAAGCACAGCTCGGGATTGTCGGTGCTTCCCGCGCCGACTGATTTGTCTGACGCCGCTGCCACAAAGGAAGCGGTCGACAAGCTGCTTTCGGTTACGCGCGATATCTACGACTATGTCGTCGTCGACGCCGGGTCAAGAATCGACCTGATGGACTCAACCCTGTTTGAGGAGTTCGCAACCATCTTCCTCATCACGCAAGTGGGCATCTCCGAGATGCGCACTGCCAACCGCATGATCGTGAAGTTCTTCGCCCGACGTGGCGAGACACTGCAGATTGTGATCAATCGCAATAAAAGCAGCGACGCGCTCTTTGACGAGGCCCAGATCGTCAAAGCCCTGACCCGCTCCGCGCAATGGAAGATTCCGGATGATTATGCCGCCGCGCGCAGAACCCGCGAAACCGCCACTCCGTTGGTGATGGTCGACTCCGCCATCGCGCAAACCATCCGTCTGATGGCCAAGACGGTCGCCGGTCTGCTCCCCGAGAAGAGCGACAAAAAAGGCTTCTTCAGCTTCCTGCGCTAACGTCCTAACCTCTACATCTCCCTAGTCCACAGTCCCTTAGTCCCTAGTCCCTTAGTCCCCGCTCATGCTTCTCGGCAAGTCCCAGATCAAATCAAGCTGAAACGCAATCGGGATTCAACTGCATAGCGCGCTCCAGATGGATTCTGATCCCTGATCCCTGTTCCCTCCTTTACGCCCCGTGGCACTTCTTGTATTTTTTCCCGCTGCCGCAAGGGCACGGATCGTTGCGCCCCACCTTATCGCCAGTCCGCCGTTGCGCTTGCTCACTTGATTCTCCGCCGCCCTGCCGGCTGGCCGCCGCAAGCTCCTTTTCCTTCTTGCGTTTGAACTCCTTCTCCAGCTCGTCAATGGTCGTCGAAGGTTTACGCGTGGTGATCTCGATCTCCCGCGGAGCGCCGTCGCCGGCAGCCGGTCGCGCGGCGCTGGCTACCGGTGGAGCATTGGGCACGATTCCTCGCGGCCGCGGCGCAGCATCTATCGGCTGCCCGTCCGGCCCAAGAATCTGCATCCGTAACAGGAACCGCACCGTGTCTTCCTGGAACTTCAACATCATTGCTTCGAACATGTCGAACGATTCGCGCTTGTATTCGACCAGCGGATCTCTCTGCGCATATCCGCGCAGGCCGATGCCCTCTTTCAGGTGATCCATTGAGAGCAGGTGATCCTTCCACAGCCCGTCGATCACGCTCAGCATCACCATGCGCTCGTGGTAGCGCATCTGGGCCGCGCCCAGAATCTTTTCCTTGGCCTCGTAGGATTCAGACAGCTTGGCAAAGATCTCCTCGCCCAGCTCGTGCCGGGTCAGCGTTTCCGTCTGAATGCCCGACGCGGCCAGATTAAATCCAAACTGGTCGACCAGTTTCTCGCCCATCCCTTTAAAGTCCCACTGATCCTGCCGCACGCGCTCGCCGGCAAACTCATCCAGAAGAGTGCTCAGAATCCCGCCGACGTAATCCTCCAGAATCATCTCGCGCTGCTCGACGCCTTCCAGCAGTTGTCGCCTCAGGCCGTAGACGGCCTCGCGCTGCTTGTTCATCACATCGTCGTATTCCAGCAGATGTTTGCGCGATTCGAAATTCTGCGCCTCTACCGCCTTCTGCGCGCCTTCGATGCGCTTGGTAATCATCTTCGACTCGATCGCTTCGTCCTCGACCATCACCTTCTGCATCATGGCGCCCGCAAATCCCCGCGCAAAAATGCGGATAAGGTCGTCCTCGAGCGAAAGAAAGAATCGCGATTCGCCGGGATCGCCCTGGCGTCCGGCGCGCCCGCGTAGCTGGTTGTCGATGCGCCGCGATTCGTGCCTCTCCGTGCCCAGGATGAATAATCCACCGGCCGCGATCACCGCGTCGTGCTCCTCCTGAGCCGCTGCGGCGTGCACCGCATTGGTTTCCGTCCACTCGCCATCGGAGACTTCAAACTCCTGGCCCTGATAGTAGAAGCGCTGGAAACCCGCCGGCGCCATGGGATTGATCGCGCCCTCCGCCACGCTGATTGCCCGCGCCTTGCCCTTCTTCACCAATTCCTGGCGCGTCATGAACTCCGCGTTGCCGCCCAGCAAAATATCTGTGCCGCGGCCGGCCATGTTGGTGGCGATGGTCACCATCCCCAGCCGTCCCGCCTGCGCCACAATCTCCGCCTCGCGCTCGTGGAACTTCGCGTTCAGCACCACGTGCTTCACGCCGTTTTTCTGCAGAATCGTCGACAGCCTCTCCGACTTTTCGATCGAAGTCGTTCCTACCAGCGCCGGCTGCCCCTTCGCGTGCAGTTCCGCGATGTTGTCCGCCACCGACTTGTACTTCTCTTTCTCCGTGCGAAAAACAACGTCTGGATTCTCCAGCCGCCGCATTTGCTTGTTGGTCGGAATCACCACAATCTCGAGCTCGTAGATCTTCCCGAACTCCGCCGCTTCCGTCTCCGCCGTTCCCGTCATGCCGCTCAGCTTTTGATAAAGTCGGAAATAATTCTGAAACGTAATCGTGGCCAGCGTCTGGTCCTCTTTACGGATGTTCACGCCTTCCTTGGCCTCAATCGACTGGTGCAGGCCGTCGCTCCAACGCCGTCCCGGCATCAATCTTCCCGTGAACGTGTCCACGATAATGACTTCGCCGTCTTTCACTACATATTCCACGTCGCGCTTGTAAAGCGCGTGCGCCTTGATCGCCGTCTCCACGTAGTGCTTCATTTCCCAGTTCTCGGCGTCGGCAATGTTGCCGATCCCCAGCGCCTTCTCGATCGTCTCCCAGCCCGAGTCCGTTACGCCGATCGTCCGCTGCTTCTCATCCACGAAATAATCGCCGCTAAAATATTTCTCGCTCTCGGCAAGCTCAATGCCCAGTTCCTTCTGGCGCTGCTTGTCGCTCCATTCCACCTCTTCGCCCATTTCCAGATCCGGAATGATCTTTCTCGCGCGCGCGTACTTGTCCGTCGTCTGGTCCGTCGGGCCGGAGATGATTAGCGGCGTCCGCGCCTCGTCAATCAAAATCGAATCCACTTCGTCCACGATCGAGTAGTAATGCCCGCGCTGAACGCAATCCTTGATATCGAACTTCATGTTGTCGCGCAGATAGTCGAATCCGAACTCGTTGTTCGTGCCGTAGGTAATGTCTGCCCCGTAGGCGGCGCGCCGCTGCTCGTCGCTCAAGTCATGAACGATAACGCCCACGGTGAGGCCGAGGAACTCATAAATCTTTCCCATCCACTCGGCGTCGCGCTTGGCCAGGTAGTCGTTCACCGTCACCACATGCACGCCGTGCCCGGCCAACGCATTCAGATAGCAAGCGAGCGTCGCCACCAGCGTCTTGCCTTCGCCGGTCTTCATCTCGGAAATTTTTCCCTGGTGCAGCACCATGCCGCCGATCAGCTGCACATCGAAGTGCCGCATCTGCACCGCGCGCCAGCCGGCCTCGCGCACCACTGCAAATGCCTCGGGCAAAACTTCGTCCAGCGCTTCCTTTTCCGCCGCCTTCTTTTCGTCTGCGTCGGTAATCCCTTCCAGGCGCGCCGCGATCCTTGACTTGAACTCGAATGTCTTAGCCTTAAGCTCCTCATCCGAGAGCTTCTTCACCTCCGGCTCCATCACGCTGATTTTAATCACGATAGGCTTGAGCCGCTTGATGACTCGTTCGTTCTCCGTGCCGAAAATTTTCGCTAACCACTTATCAACAAACACAGGTTTCTCCGCTTTCTAGTGTAAATGCACAGAGTGAATCGGGAATGAGGGGCGCAGGCGTCGTGATCGCAACGGAATCGCACACACAATCACCGAGAATTCAAGTTGTCTGCGAACTCGAGGAGAAGGGAGCGTGATCTAGGCGACCGCTTTGATTAGGTTCTTCCTCGGCCGACCCCCAAGCCGACCGTTTCGCTTCGCCGCGGTTGCCTTGGCGGCGCTCTTCGATTTGCCACCTTCAAAACCAAGTCGGCTCGCCATCCATTTTCGGGAACCCAGGAACCCCTCGAGGAGCGCGGGCAAATAAAGGTCAGCATCCAGCGCAGGAAAGTGAATGCCAAACCCCGAAGGAGAGACTTCAATCGAGTTCAACTGCGCAGCCGATGCGTTCTCAAGTCCCTGCGCATCGCGCGGCGAGAATGCAACATCCAGCCCTGTAGAGAGATGGATCACAATGCGTCCGATACGGCGGTCGTACCGCGCACTCACGGCGTGAGGAAGCGCGTTCCGAAGTTCGCGTCCCCTTCGATTTGCCGCACTGAATTGGTCATTCTGTTCCATGGATTCTCTCCCATTCGGCTATGAGCCCAGCCAGACTCCGAATTAGCGCCCGTTCGATTTCGGCAATCTCACGCCAAGTGAATCCGTAGTTCTCGCGAATCGTAACGGCCCTTATCCTGCCATTCAATTCAAAGACGGCTTCGTTCCCCAGCCCAATAACGTTTACATGGGCCGGTTGATGGTCGTTCAGATAGATGACAACGCGCAGCCCGCCAAGCCTCAGAACGGTTGGCATGAAAAGAGCATATCATAAACCCAAGCGTTTAGGTTTAATCCTTCGCAAAATAAAAAGCCCCCGGCATTTTCGCCGAGGGCCTCAAGTCTCTTTTCACTAACGCGCTTAGGCGCTGAACAGCAACACGCCCGCCGCCTTCTCGTCGCCAACCGTCTCATCCGCGCTTACCGGCCGATAGAACAGTTGGTTTTGGTCGAGATAAACCTCAAGAAACGCCGGCCGCTCTGAGATTTGCCCTGCGATCAGCGCTTCCGAAAGCGGATCTTCGATGTACCGCTGCAGTGCGCGGCGCAATGGGCGCGCGCCGTAGCTGCGATCGACCAGCGTCTTATCGAGAATCCACTTCTTCGCATCGTCGTTCACCGAAATCGTAATCGACTTCTGCGCCAGATTGACGTTCAAAGTCTGCACCAGCAGTTCGACGATCTGGATCAGGTCCCCGTCCGTCAGCGATTGGAAGAGAATTGTTTCGTCCAGGCGATTGAGGAATTCAGGGTTGAACGCCTTCTTTACCTCGGCCATCACATTCTTTTCGACAGCCTCGTTAATCACCTCTTCAGCATCGCCGTGGAAGCCAAGCGATTTCTTCTCCTTCACCAGGTACTTGGCGCCAATGTTCGACGTCATAATGACGATGGTGTTCTTGAAGTCGACGGTGTTGCCCAGGCCGTCCGTCAATTGCCCATCCTCAAACACCTGTAACAGAATGTTGAACACATCCGGGTGCGCCTTCTCAATTTCATCCAACAGCACCACGGAATAGGGCGACCGCTTCACCCGCTCCGTCAGCTGCCCACCCTCCTCGTAGCCGACGTACCCCGGAGGCGAACCAATCAGCTTCGACACCGAATGTTTCTCCATGAACTCCGACATATCGAAGCGGATGAGCGCCTTGTCTGACCCGAATAAGAAATTCGCTAGCGTCCTCGCCATCTCTGTCTTTCCAACACCGGTTGGTCCAAGAAAAAGAAAAGAACCAATCGGCCGGTTCGGAGATTTCAATCCAGCCCTCGACCTGCGAATCGCCCGCGCCAACGCCGAAATCGCCTTCTCCTGCGAGATCACGCGCTTGTGCAGCTCTTCTTCCACGCGCAGCAGTTTCTGCGTCTCTTCTTCCTTGATGCTGGTCACCGGCACGCCCGTCCACCGGCTCACCACATCCTCAATGTCCTCGCGGCCCACAATCCCCGCCGCCGAATCATCAAGGTGGTACTTGTCGCGCAGCGCGCGCAGGTTCTCGCGCTCCTTGCGCTCCTCGTCGGAGTAGAAACGCGCCTTCTCAAATTCGTGATTCGCAATCGCCGAATCCATGCGGTGCACAATAAACTTGATCCGCTTCTGCACTTCGGTGATCTCTTCCGGCAGCGAAGTCTGGCGCAGCTTCACGCGCGCGCCCGCTTCGTCGATCAAATCGATCGCCTTGTCAGGCAAAAACCGATCAGGAATATAGCGGCTCGAGTGCGACACGGCAAACTCCACCGCCGCATCGGTATAACTCACCGCATGAAACTTCTCATAGCGGTCCTTGATTCCCATGATGATCTTGATCGCCTCTGCCTCGTTCGGCGGCGGTACCTTAACTGCCTGGAAGCGCCGTTCCAGCGAGCGATCCTTCTCAATCGACTTGCGGTACTCCGCCGGAGTCGTCGCACCGATGCACTGAATCTCGCCCCGCGACAGTGCCGGCTTCAGAATGTTCGCCGCATCCAGCGACCCTTCCGCCGATCCCGCGCCCACCAGCGTGTGCAGCTCATCGATAAACACAATCGAGTTCTGGCTCTCCATCAGCTCTTTCATGATGGTCTTCAGCCGCTCCTCAAATTGTCCGCGATACTTCGTTCCCGCCACAATCAGCGAAAGATCCAGCGCCAGCACGCGCTTGTCTGCCAGAAAGCTCGGTACTTCGCCGTCGGCGATCTTCTGCGCCAACCCCTCCACGATCGCCGTCTTGCCCACGCCCGGCTCGCCAATCAGCACCGGATTGTTCTTCGTGCGCCGGCACAAAATCTGAATCGAGCGCTCCAGCTCGCTATCGCGGCCCACCAGCGGATCGAGCTGTCCATCCATTGCCGCCTGCGTCAAGTCGCGGCTAAACTCCGCCAGCAAACTTGACTCGCGCTGCCGTTGCTGCGGCGGCGCCTTATCCTGCGTCACCCGCGCCAGCTCATCGCGAATCAGTGTGAGCTTCAGTCCGCGCTCCTGCAAGATCTCCGAGGCAAAGCACTTCTCTTCCCTCAGCAATCCCAGCAGCAGATGTTCCGTTCCAATATGTTTGTGTCCCAGCCGCTCGGCTTCCTCCGCGGCATACGCCAGCACCCGCTTGCACTCGTTTGAAAGCGGCAGGTCGACGCTCGTCGACACCTTCTCGCGGATCGTGGTGTGCGCTTCAATTTGCTTCCGAATCGATTCCACCGAAGCATGCGAGCGCAGAAAGCGGTTGGTTAGCGCCTTATCCTCGCGCAGCAGCCCCAGCAGCAAGTGCTCGGTTTCGATATAAGGCGAGCCGAACTGGCTGGCTTCGTACCGCGCGAAAAAAATTACGCGCCGTGCCTTCTCCGTATACCGCTCGAACATGATTTGCTCCCCCCCGTTTTCGGGGCCCTCGTCACCGAGGGTTTGCCAACGTGATCGCCTGAAGTAGCCGTCCGGTGGTTTTTCCGGCTTCGGCCCAACCCGCAATCGCCCTTCTGTTCATTCGCCGCCGGAGGGCCCCATTTAAAAGTTGCCAAAATCGCCCGCGCTCCGAACAGCTCTTTTGGATGGTTTCGGATCCTCTATCAACCCATCGTCAGGCAGTTCGTAATCCGCCGCCCGACTCCCATCCCAATCCCTGCAAGCCTCTCCCGCAAATTCCTTCGCCAGGCCCTATTTATTAAGACTCAAAACTCGTTGAAAAAGCTGCTTTTTCTGGCGCTAATCTCAAACCCGTTCTCGAATCTGGCCCCCCAGCTTCTTACGCCTTCGGCCCTGCGTCTGTGATCTCTGTCAGTCTACCGTTTCCCAGCCGTAAAATGCGCCGGCAACGCACCGCCAAATCCATATTGTGCGTTACTAAAATCGACGTCAGCCCGTGACTTGCGTGTAGCCGCTCGATTAAATCGAACACCATTCCAGCAGTCCCATCGTCCAAATCGCCCGTCGGCTCGTCAGCCAGCAGCAGTTTCGGGCCGCAAACCAGAGCTCGCGCCAGTGCCACGCGCTGTTGCTCACCTCCGGAAAGCTCGCCCGGCCGATGATCGCCTCGATCCGTTAATCCCACCTCGCCCAGCCACTTCTCCGCCGACTTGAACGC
>JGI20206J14855_1000632_pt1 | contig 11561 bp, 11 predicted proteins | sample NGESurdeep092012_6_FD_14855 | JGI IMG/M metagenome (IMG submission 14855) | reverse complement strand
GGACACAGTCATTCATTACAACTTGGACGGCAGGTACGCCCATCCCTCCTTGATTCCAGGGAGTGACCCATCGTTGAGTTAGTTCCCAGGTGATCTCCGCACACGCGTAGACAGTGGAACCGAGATGAGTCCAGCGCACGCCACCTTGGCGAAGATGGCTGTACGCGCCGAGCATTCTCGGAAGGGAGCGCGCCACGTAGAGAAGAAAGCCGCCAGAAACGACGGCAAGAACTGAAGGTGCCACAAGTCGTCGAGCGCGTCTACGTACGACCTGGCGCACGACGGACACCGCAATCGTCAGCACTATCGCGACGAGCACTACCAGCAAGAGCGCCATCGCGGCCGTGAGTATTCCGGTCGTCGCGGAGACGGGTATCGGATGGTAGCGACGACCGCTCCACGCGAGCATGGTTCTCGACCAGAAATCGAGCATGATGACAACCATCAAGGCAATGAGCGCGAAACTCGTGCCGAGCGCGGCACGAGTCAGGTTCACGGAATTCACTCCATCGTTCGAGAGGCCTATGTCGCTCACGCGAGCGACGAGGCCCTTGTAGGCGATGTTGATGGTTCGTCCGAAATTGATCGGTCGGTCAGCGAACTCTTGTTCCAGGTGGTCAACGAACTCCTCGCCATAGCGCTCGCGCCATGCGGATGGGTACCAACGAAGGAATCGCGTCGCGTGGCGCTCGTCGTCAAGCTTGCTTCTCATGCCAACGTCCAAGAGCGCTTGAGACGAGCCTGACCGGTCTTGAGGATTTTCTGTTGAGCGGTGAAATACTCGGCAAGTACCGTTGCTCCCTGAGCGGTCATTCGATAAGGTCGTCGACGTTCATCTGCTTCAAGGGCGGTAATCAGTCCTCGGCTCTCAAGTCGAGCGAGCACTTGATAGAGCGTGCCAGGAGGCAGATGAACTCCGGCGAACTCCTCGACGTCCTTTACGAGGGCGTAGCCGTGCTTATCGCCACCCGCGAGACTGGAGAGCACGAGAACGGCGACGGCAGCATTTCGCCCGAGTCCTTCAAGAGAATTGTTCATCGCATCACTATATCGATAAGCGATATACCCGTCAAGGAACTAGAAACAAGAATGGGCTCTGTTCATCTCGCGGACTGTACGGTTTGGATAACAACTTTGGTGCCACCACCTTGACAGAAATAGTCCTCGAAATGAAGAAATATTGACTTAGTGGACAGATTTGTCCACGTTTACAACATGTAGTTAGTGTGAATCCGCCCAGGAAGTACAGATGGTGACGTCTCAGGCTTCGCGCGAAGATTATGCGAAGTTCGAGGCGCTCTACGAGGCTAACTACAAGTCCATCTACGCCTACGTTTATCGACGCGCTCCCCATTCATCGTCGGACGTTCCAGACGTCGTTTCAGAGATATTCACCACGGCGTGGCGCCGTATTCGTGACCTTCCGCCAGCCCCCGAGGATCGTCTCTGGCTCTTTGGTGTTGCCCACAACTGCCTGCTCGAACATCACCGTCGATGGTCGCACCGACTTCAGTTGCTCTCGCACCTTGGGGCCCAGTCCAATCGAGTTGAATTTCTAGACACCGCAGTGGATCCGCTTCATCTCCGAGTGCGAGCGGCGCTCCTAGAACTTCGACCCCTCGATCGAGAGGTGATACTCCTCGTTTACTGGGACGGACTTAGCCACGTCGAAGCAGCATCTGTCCTCGGATGCTCAGTGAACGCCGTCGCGTTACGAGTCAAGAAAGCGAAAACTCGACTCGAAATCAAATTGGGCTTCTCTCCATCGGCGGCGATTTCGTCCAAAGACATCTCATCGATACCGATTACACCAAAGGAGCAATTGCCATGAACATTGAATCACTACTTTTCGAAGCCGATCCGGCGCTCGAGGTTCGCATCCCAGATCCCAACCCGCTCGACGCTCTAATGATTTCAGGTTCGTCCACGGTTGAGCGCGCTCCCGGAATTTCAGATGCTCGTCAATCGGCCGCGCGCCGAGGCGTTTCTATGCCAAATGGTCGAGTCAAGAGGCCAGCGAGATTGGCGGTACTGGCCGTTCTCGTTGCTGTTGCAATCGCCGTACCGCTTGCAATTGATCACTCCAGCCCACCCCGAACGAACACCACGCCGGTTGTCTCGACACCGACCACCGGGGTATGGAGTCTCGCCGGTTACATCTCTCAATCGGGTTGGCAAGCGAGTTCGTCCTCCGGACCCCTCCCCACGACTCAACAGTTCACTTTGCAGCTCACGTGTCCGACGGCAACCACCTGTTATTCGTCCGGGACCGACAATAGGAACGTTCACGAAAACTCTCAAGGCGTGATTTCTGTTACCCATGACGGAGGAGCGAGTTGGCAACAGTCGTTGGCACCCGGAGACGGAACCTATTTCTATGGATTCTCTTGTCCGACCGCCAACACCTGCATGGTGGTGGGCGACGTACCCGACTCGGACACGCGTCCATCTCTGTACACGACGACCGACGGCGGAGTGAATTGGACGTCATTACCTATGCCGGGACTCGACGAATTGCCGGTTTTCTTGTCGTGTTCGACAACGTCGAAGTGCGCCACTATTGGCCTATTGCAAAAACCCACCGCTCCCACACCCACCGCGTACTTCACTGTTGACGGAGGACAGAACTGGACAGCGGCAGCGTTGCCACCAACGTTCCTTCCAAGCGAAAATGATCAACCAGCCCTCAACTGCTTCTCAAATGGACACTGCATCGCTACCGGCACGGAAGGCACTGGACTAGTCGGCCAGGAGTCAGCGTCGATGATTTACAGCACTGACGGAGGCGCAACCTGGGCGTCGGCTGCTGTGCCTACAATGGCCGCGACTTCAGGACTCATCTCGTGTTCGAACGACAGCCACTGCGTGTCCCTAGAAACCGGTAACGACAGCAATGGCTATCTGGTGGCGAGCGGCGAATTGGTGACAAACGACGGGGGTCTGACGTGGTCGGCGACTCCTATGACCGGACTAACGTCACTCAGCACCTCAGTTCCCATGAGCATTGATTCGATCTCGTGTCCCACCGACACACAATGTTGGGCTTCAGCCCATGTAGTTGAGAGTGAATGTAATGGGAGTTGCCCCTACATACCCGACCAAGCGGTGATGCTCACGACAAGTGACGGAGGTCTCACGTGGACGGCTGAACCATTGCCGACACCGCCCAGCGTGTCGCTGCAGTACGCGGGGGTCTATCCGGTCAACTGCTTAAGTAGCACCAACTGTCGTGCTGTGGGCATTCTCGATTTAACAAAGGCTGCATCGGACGCGGGTATCCCCTCAGTTCAACAGGACGTGATTCTGACACTCACGGGTGACACGAAGTCAGACACGAACGGTACATCGAACTCGTAAGAAAACTTTGGACGCTCGACATCGTCGAATGTAAACATCAACCGATGAACACGCCCACCCCGAAGATCTGATCACTCGAAGTGATCAGCCATTTGGACATCCGAAGTCGCTCAACCAAAGCAACGCTCGTTCGAAGCGATGTGAACTCCAACTCGCGAGTTGATTCAAAGGCGTGGCAGGGAGGAATGTCTCTGTCGCTTTATGCCAGAAAATTCGATTCGCAGCGTCTAGTGGGAAATACACCTCCTTTGCAGAGCAGTCAGAACTAAAACGACATCAGACCCGGCGGCCCAACCTGACCGATCTCAACATTTTCTCTTCCTCATACTCCCTAGGGATTGCAAGGCACCGGATTGTACGGGTAGGGATTGAATGTCGTCGTGGTCACGGGCGTTGTCGTGGTGGTCGTGTGACCCTTCGCCGTTGTCGTAGGAGCCTGGGTGGTCGTCGTCACCGCTATCACTGGCGGCATTGGCGTGTCGCCCGCAGAATTGACCGGAGGAGGATTGGTTGGTGCGGCGAGTTCCTTGCCGAACACCTGGACGAAGAGCTGCTGAGCGGCAGGCTGCTGGATGTAGAGCACGTCTGAACTGCCGAGGTAACCGGGAGTCGTGGGCAGCGTGAAGGTCTGAATCGCCGACGAGCTCATTCCGTGGAACTTGAGTGCGAGGCCAATTATCTCATTGAACGTGAACGTTGAATCGATAGCGACACCTTTTGGGAGATTCGAGAGGAAGCTGTTCATCTTGATGGGATTGGAGAGAGTCCCCTTCACTCTCGTGAACATCGCCGCCAGGAAAGCGTTCTGGCGCGTTATTCGACCGAAGTCGCTGGTGCCGTCGTAATCCCAACCCTCGGCCGCAAGTGTCGAGAGGTCACCCGCTCTATAGAGTGCGACACCGTTGGCGGGCCACTTGGTATTCGAAAGAGAGTAGAGGAGGTGACGACTGCGGGTGAGGGAGAGCGCCTCGGACCCGTTGATGTTCTGACATCCCGGGTGTGCGACGTTGAGGCCGGACTCCACGTCTCTCACGGGGTGGGCGAAATCGAGATAGACGCCACCAACCGCTTCAGCGGCGTTCACTAGACCTCCAAAACTGACCTCAATCACGTGATTGATCTGAATACCGAAGTTGGCCGTAATTGTCTTGGCGAGAAGTGAAGGTCCGCTACCAATATTGACGTTGATGCGGTTGTAGTTTCCATAAAGGCTCTGGTTGGCGAGCAGCGTCACAACGGTGTCGCGCGGGATCGAGACAATCTGGACGGTTCGGTTGATGGGGTCGACGTGGATAATCTTTACGACATCGCTGCGCTGACCGCTGACGCTGGAGGCGCCCGTCTGTTCAGCGAGTTGTGTGGACAGGCCGACACGAGAGTCTGATCCAATGGCCAGAATGTTAAATGGTTGGCCAGGAACCGGATACTTGATGTCTGGTACGACTATCCGCGGAATTCGATCGAAGCGCCACCTCGAATAGAGGTACCCACCGCCGATCAACCCCCCGATCACGGCCACGCAAACGATGACCGAGATCAAGGCACGGCGGCGACCTCTGTGTCCCTTTTCTGACCGGGGCTTACGACGTCGTCGAGAAACCCCGGCATGTTGGTCAACGGCTACCCCGAGCGCGACAAGACGTTGCTCATTGCTGAGGGCGCTACTTCGCGCAGCAGCGGATTTCGGATCGCCAGGTGATGGATTTACAAAACCATCGGGCATTTTTGAACTTTACTACCCTCAGTTGAATTTATTCCGATGGTGGGCATCCGACGTCGGTATGCCCGCAGTATGCCCAGTTACAAAAATCTGGATAAATCACGCCCTGCTTCTTCGACGAGATCAGGAATTTCAATTGAACCTTGCGTTTGTCACGCCCAACTTCCCAAGCTGAGAACGCGAGTTCGATTCTCGTCGCCCGCTCCAGGCTTGATTTCGTTGCCACGACTGACAAAGTCGTTGCGAACATTGATATTGGCGTTCGCCACTGTTCGCCACGATTCGCTCCTGTTCGTCACTTCTAACTGTCGCACCACTGTCGCACCGCGACACCGGTAGTAAATCACGTTTCAGTTTTCTAAGCGACTTGGACATGTGGGTCTTCGGATATCAGCGAGGTCTGGTGGTCTGACTACGGACGTGCTCAAGATAGTTACCTCGCACGGAATGTCACTTCAGGCACACGTGCGGACGAGATGAGCGGTACTTAGATCACGGGCACGGGGGAAGTGTCGAGGAGGGTGCGGTCCCCGTCGAAGCCGTGTTTCAGAGCCGCAAAAATGTCCTGATGTGGGGTGCCCAGCTCGACCGCACTGACCTCATCCAAATGACGGTAGTGCTTGTCGTCGAGTTCGAGTTCGAGAGACTGCAGGTATTCCTCAAGCTGGGTAAGTGAGCGAGGACCGACGATCGGGATTAGGGCCGTGGGGGCCAGTGCGGCCCGGTGACGCAACCAGGCCAGTGCAACAAGCGCCGCGCTACTGCTGACCTCATCGGCGATCGCCAGCACGGCGTCGACCACCGCCGTCCGCTGCACTGAGCCCTCCACTGCGTCGCCGCGAGCACTCAGCCTGCCCTTTTCGCCCTGTCGATACTTGCCGGTGAGTAGCCCGCCGGCGAGCGGGGAGTACAACACGACGCCCAAGCCATGGGCCTCGGCCATCGGCAGCAGTTCCCGCTCCGCGGAACGTTCCGCGAGGCTGTATTCGGTCTCGATACCGGCCACCGGAGTCAGGTTTCGAAGGTCGGCCTGAACTACCGCTCCGGCTACCCGCCATGCTGGGAAGTTGGAAAGGCCGCCATAAAGGACCTTTCCCGAACGGGTCAAATCATCCAGTCCCGTCAGGATCTCTTCAATTGGTGTCGTCCCGTCAGGGAAATGCGGCATGAACACGTCCACGTAGTCCGTGTTGAGACGCCGCAGGCTCGCCTCCAGGGAGCGGATCATGGTCTTGCGGCTGTTACCGGTCGTCCCGGGGCTCGGTCGGACCTCTCTCGTACCGCTGTACTTGGTGATCACCACGTAATCGCCTCGGTCTTGGCCGAGCAGTTCGCCGAGGATGGTTTCCGCCTGTCCGTCTTGATAGAGGTTGGACGTGTCGAACGTGGTACCGCCCGCAGCGACAAAGGCTTCGAAGATCGAACATGACGCCTCCGGACCGGCGCCCGTATCGGACGTACTGAAGTTCGCGGTGCCGAGCGCGTACTCCGACACACGCAGCCCAGTCTTCCGTCCGAAGGTTTTGTAACGCATGGCGACTCCTCGATGGGTGGGTAGTGCGGCGTACACTGCTATCAGCGTACCAAAAAAAGTGAAGGGTCATTCATCTTATGCCGAAGGTAGGTCAGAGTTACCTCGATGCCCGCCGCCAGCAGATCGTGGACGCCGCCCGCACCCGATTCACCAGCCACGGCTTCGCCGGGACCTCAATGGCCGACATCGTCACCGAATCCGGTCTCTCCACCGGGTCGATCTACCGGTATTTCACGAGCAAGGATGAGATCGTCATCGCGGTCTGTGAGCAGGGAACCGAGGCGCTCCCGACGGCGCTAACCATCGAGGCCGTGAACGATTTTCTGGAGCACGTGCGGACTTTGGCCCGTGACAAAGGCCATGCTCGGCTGGTAGCCCAAATCTACGCCGAAGCGGCGCTGTCCCCGACGCTGGCGGCAATCGTTGCCCAGCAGCTCGCCGCGATGCGCGCAGCGGTCGCTGAGTTGATTCCAGACCGCAGCCCGAACGACGTCGAACAGATCACCGAGGCTTTCGTGACCATCTGTAGCGGTTACAGCCAGCAACTTGCAGTCCGGGGCGACCTGGACCCAACTCCCTTTACCAGAGCGTTGATGGCGATCCTTCAGGGATAGTCCAGCAAGTCGGTTGGGCTTTACCGCAGGTATCGCAGTCCACCGGCTCAGTGGGGCAGATTCCGATGGCCGAGGCCCAGGGCTTGATCTCGCACCGTCGGACTACTGTCGCAAGATTTCTGCGAACCTCTAACGGCCAACGTTTACCGGGGTCTGGTTCACTGACCGTGACCGCAAGCTGAGAACGCGAGTTCGATTCTCGTCGCCCGCTCCAACGATTTTGGTCTCAAGCCCTTTGATTGCAAAGGATTGAAGGCAGCCGTCAGTGACCGCGAGTAACCGGAATTGCCCGAAATTTCATACCCGTATACGCCCGCAGGATGCCTGAAACTTGGAGTTCGCACTTGATTCGATAGGCAACGGACTAGCGACAATCTAAGAATCGTGTCGTCGGTTTTTAAGAGGAATTGGGACTGCTGCCCTAGAAGTCGCTCACTTATTCGCGTCACCGGTGGTTTTATTGCTCTCTGTGACTGGTTTTGATTCGGGCGAGTCTTCTTGGCGCAGGAAAATGGTCAGCACGACGTAGAGCGCGATCACCAGGTATTCCGCCTGCCAAGTTTCCAGCGTCACCGACCAGAATCTGGCCGAAAACAGGAACGCCATGATGGAGATTGGTGACTGGCCCCCAAGCGTCCGTACTTCGTTGTAGGCGCTTGCGCCTGAGAAGACATGAACGACAAACGAAAGCACGAACAAAAACAGAAACGAAAGGGACAATGAATGGCGACGTATCCAGGTGAAGTACCGGGTTTCTTCGCGCCGCTTTTGTTTGTTTTTCGGTTTGCGTGGGTCGAGGGAATGCGGTGCGCCACGCTGATAGAGAAAGCTGCTGAACACGATCAGCGATCCAAGCTGCAGCACGGCGGCTTGCCAATTAGAAGCGAGCCCCTCCCAAAAGGTGCCGCTCGTCAAATAGTGGAAATACCCGAGAGATGCCTGCCGGTGTAGCGCCAAATCTTGATTTTGCACTCGCCACCCGGCATAACTTTGCGCAGAGATGCAGACGGCAAAAAGCGAGAACAATGCGATCGAAAGTGAGTTGTCCCTAATCGCGTCGATCAGCTTTCGCATCTGAGAGCACCATTCATAACACGAGAACGTAACGCCGGATTCAAGGTCTCACGTCCATTCCATCTCCGGTCGCGAATCTCCGGCTTGTCTGGGCCATTCTTGTCGAGGAAGATACTGTCGTCGATGAGTCTCTCCTTGAACTGTTTGAATCGGCCTGGGTTTTCCGTAGTCAACGAATTAGTCGGGTCGATTCAACTAGAGGTCGCGCCCGTTTGGCGCCCATACTCCTAGGGGGCCGACATGAAGTTCTTAAATCTGCATCTTGAACAGAGACCTTACGTCCCAACGCGCCGAGTAGCTCTTAAATTCCCGGGCTGACAACGCGAGTTCGATTCTCGTGACCCGCTCCAAATGAGCTTGTTCTCTATTGAAAAAATTGGAACGGACGACTTGAACAGATGAACACAACGAATCAGAAAGTTAGAAACCTTATTTTCTACGCCAATCGGGTGCGAACTCACCAGAGGGAAATTGCGCCGAGAACAATCGCCATCGCTAAGAACAGTGAGAACTCGTACCACTGGAAGTTCCAGTAGCGACTGGCTGGAAAATAGCTGAGTACATCGCGCAAGTGGAAGTGCTCAACACACTTGTTCAAGGCATGCTGAACCGCAGGGCTCGGACCCGAACTTCTTCCCAGGATCCCACCGGATGGCGCAGGGATCTTGTTGGGACACACGCCGACTCCAACGAATTCGGTTCGACCGTTACCAATCGTTTGAAACCCAATACCACCATTCGGCCCAAGCCCCCCGTGTTGACCCATGACGTGGCCTTGGGCATTCACGATGCTGTCAGAAACTATTCAATCACCGGGGCGAAGACCGCCACCCAACTTCACGGTGCCACCTCTCGTAAAAGGGAGTTGAAACACCTGAGTCAGGTGAAGTGGCGACGCGAAGCGCGGGCGCACCCAGTGACCGATGCTTACCCGCACGACAGTAAATGCAACGAGTGTGGCGCCCATCGCAAATACGGTTCGGCGAATCAGTACGCCGGCGCACACGCCCAGCATGACCGCAAAAATGGCGTACCCCACCGGCGCGATGTCGCGAACTTCAAAGTTGGCAAAGGGAGCGAAATTGAAGGCGTCAAAGGGACTCGACCACCACGTCACCATGAGACTGAACAGTCCAGTCGCCACCACTGCTGCGACGACCACGAGCGCGACGCGAGTGAGAAACCAGCGCTGACGGGTGACGCTCTGGGTCCACGCCAATCGAAAGGTGCCGGATTCCATTTCGCGAGCGACGAGAGGAGCCCCCCAAAACATCCCAAGCAACGCAGGAATGAGGAGCAATACATTCCCGAAATGATGCAAGAAGCCGTCGTCGTCTTGAAAGGTAGACATCACCGAGTTACAATCACCCTTGGCGGCGCACGTCTTGACCACGGTGTCGTAGACGTGGAGCAAGTGCGGTCCGGTGATCAAGTAGGCGATCCCAAGGGCGACGAGGAATCCGCTCACCACGTACGCTGCCGCACGAAACTGTCGCCAGGCGAGCCACATCATGAGCGGTCCTTAGACGTCGCCCACAAGTCGGGTTCAGTTTCTCTCCCTTGACTCATATACGCGAGCACCAAGTCCTCAAGGCTCACCGCGTCGATCGACCACGCGGGGTCGACAATGGGGCCATCGGACCTAACGAAGAACGTACTCTGTCGATCGGTATGGCTGGCCTCGATGACGTGCTGACCCCCGGGCAAATCCGAGGGTTCACACCTCGGACCGATCAGTCGATGATGAGAGGCGACGAGTTCATCGACGTCGCCGGCGACTTGCACTTCAGACGACGTAAGCACGATGAGGTAGTCGCACACTCGTTCGATGTCCGCCACGAGGTGAGACGAGAGCACCACGCTGACTTTGTGCTCGACCACCGTCTCCATAAGATTCTGGAGGAACTCGCGTCGGGCGAGCGGATCGAGACTGGCGACTGGCTCGTCAAGGATGAGCACGTCGGGTCGCTTGGCGACGGCGAGCGTCAACGCCAATTGCGCTCGCTGACCACCTGACAGTTGCCCGCAAGCTGGCGCGGGTCGATTTCCAATTGGCTCATGCGACGAACGGCGAGTTGATTGTCCCATGTCGGGTTCATTGCGGCGCCGAGGTGAAGATGTTCTCGCACACTCAATGAGGCGTATGTCGGTGCGTCTTGGGCCACGAATCCCACTTTCGACAAGTGCTTGGTGTCGCGCGCGGGCGGACTGTCGAATACGGTGATCGTCCCTTGTGTCGGTGTCAGCGTCCCGACGGCGAGATTCAAAAGCGTTGATTTACCCGCACCGTTGGGACCGACGAGCCCTACGACGTGACCCTCGAGGATCGTCAAAGAGCAATCACGCAGTGCCCATTTACGGCCGTAGCGCTTGCCGAGACCATTGGCCTCCAAAAGGGCGCTCACGCTAGCTCCGCCCAGGAGGTTGACCGAAAGCAGTCGTGAAAGAGAGCCTCGATGCTTTCTTCGTCGAGTCCGGCGTCACGCGCGCGGTCAATCCATGAGACGATGTCCTGGCGCAATGAAACCTGGGCAGCCAGCGACGCTGACGTCGCTGACGCGGCGACGAAGGTGCCGACGCCTGTGCGAGCAATAACGAGTCCTTCGTGCTCGAGCTCGCGATATGCCTTCGAGACCGTGTTGGGGTTGATCGCAACTTTGGCAACGACTTCCTTCACGGTCGGCAACTGATCACCTTCTTGGAGCAGTCCCAACTTCAGTGCGCGGCGCACTTGCTGGACTAGCTGGAGGTAGGGAGAAACCCCGGATTTGATATCTAAGTAGAACTCGATCACGTCGTCACCATGTTTCGCTAGATTACTAGTTCGATAGTAACCTAGGTTAATAGAAGAAGCAACTCATTTTCGTCGCGATTCACGAGTACTAGGTAGCGAGGTGGGAGCGGTTCATTTGTTGCCTCGCCAATCAAGTTGGTCATCTCTCAAGACGTTGGACGGCCAGATCAACACGTTGCTGCACACGGGTCCTCGACCTGCCGTTGCCAACTGATGCGACGACGACTGTAGCGAAGCCTTTTTGGGCGTCGACTCGAGGCTGAGGTAAACGAATAGCGATGAGCCTTCGTGTGACGCTCTAACTCGACGACGACGCGCGTGCGCGTTGTGCGCGAAGCTGGACCTAAGTAAATCCGCACGCGCGAACGCAGGAGGCGTCGCGACTTTTATCTCCCCTTAGATCTCGGTGCGGTCGGTTTGCTGAACGCAACCACTTCGCGCCTCATCCATGTGCAAAGTTGACCTTGG
>JGI20206J14855_1000629_pt1 | contig 11606 bp, 12 predicted proteins | sample NGESurdeep092012_6_FD_14855 | JGI IMG/M metagenome (IMG submission 14855) | reverse complement strand
TTAGTCATGTTTAAGTGTAGTACCTCAAACTTAACTAATATGGGTGGTTCTAACGAACTGCCCTTTTTTATTCATAATTTAGTCGGACAATAGTGATTTTTTATGAAATCTGCAAAAAAAATAAAAAAAGAAATTCATGAATATATTGATCTCATTAAAGATGATGAAACCTTATGGATGGTACGTGAAGATGTGGTGGAATATTTAAAGAAAGAAAAAACAGAAGAGCAAGATGACGATTGTTTAACTGAAGAACAGCAAAGGGACTTAGACGAAGCCATAAGGCAGGCTGATGCAGGTGAAACTATGAGTTTAGGTAAATTCAAAAAGAAAATGGCCACATGGCATTCAAAATAATAACTACTAAAAAGTTTGAAAAGAGTGCCGCCAAAACTTCCCGTTGGATAGAAAAAGAATGGTCGCTGAAGGCATCTTTAAAATTTGATAAAAGAATCGAAAATGTTCTTGATGAATTGGCTAAAAATCCAACTATTGGTAGAATCTCCTCAAGAAAAGATATTAGATCATTAAATGTGACCAGACACAATCGTATTTACTTTAGAGTATCTGAAGATCAGATTACTATTCTTGATTTATTTGAAACAAAAACCAATCCTGAATGAAATAAATACTAATAAATCATTTTTTGATTTGGATGATTATTTAAAAACCACTTCAGGATGTCAAAAAAATATAAAAAGTTTTAAATGAAAGAAGAATATAAACACTACGACCCCATAAAATACAAGACCCCCACCGGTACACAAATCACTTGCAAAGGATGGATACAGGAAGCGGCCTTAAGAATGCTGCTTAATAATCTGAATCCCGAGGTGGCTGAAAAGCCCGATGAATTAATTGTATATGGCGGCAGGGGAAAAGCAGCGAGGAATTTTGAAAGCCTTGATCTTATCATCAAAGCATTAAAAGACCTGGAGAATGATGAATCGCTTTTGATACAAAGTGGCAAACCTGTAGCCATGCTGAAAACGCATACAAATGCACCACGTATTTTAATTTCTAATTCTCAATTGGTTCCTAAATGGGCAACCTGGGAGGTTTTTGATGAGTTGGAAAAAAAAGGGTTGATGATGTTTGGCCAGATGACTGCCGGCTCATGGATATACATCGGCAGCCAGGGAATAGTACAGGGAACTTATGAAACTTTTGGTGCGGTTGCCAAAAAACATTTTAATAATTCACTTAAAAATACTTTAAGCGTTACAGCGGGTCTTGGGGGTATGGGCGGCGCCCAGCCTTTATCAATTACTATGAATAATGGTGTGTGCCTTGCAGCAGAAGTAGAGTTATCGAGGATGGAGAAGCGAATAAAAACAAAGTACCTGGATGAAATAATAGAAGACATTGATGTAGCAATTGATAAGGCAGTAAAAGTAAAAAAAGAAGGTAAAGCATGGAGCATAGGCGTGCATTGCAATGCAGTGGATCTGTTGCAAAGATTATTAGATAGAAATATTACGGTAGATATTTTAACTGACCAAACTTCTGCACACGATCCTTTGATTGGTTATGTGCCGCATGGTATTTCTTTGGAAGAAGCAAACGGCTTGAGAGAAAGTAATCCTGAAAAATATATCGAACTTTCTTATAAAAGCATGAAGCAGCATGTGGATCTCATGCTTGAATTACAAAAGCGTGGCGCCATCACTTTTGATTATGGGAATAATTTACGGGCACGCGCATACGAACAGGCAATAAAGAATGGTTCATCCGAAAGCGAAGCGAGACATGCGTTTGATTTTCCGGGTTTTGTTCCTGCGTATATCCGTCCGCTTTTTTGCGAAGGCAAAGGACCTTTTCGTTGGGCAGCTTTGAGCGGAGATCCGGAAGATATTCGTGTAACAGATACTGTTATGATGGATTTATTTCCTGAAAATGAGGGCATGATAAGATGGATCAAAATGGCTCAGGAAAGAATTGCTTTCCAGGGTTTGCCTGCGCGTATTTGCTGGATAGGACAGGGCGAAAGAGAAAAAGCCGGCCTTGCTTTTAACGAATTGGTAAGGACAGGAAAAGTAAAAGCGCCCATTGTTATTGGCCGTGATCATTTGGATACCGGTTCTGTCGCCAGCCCTAACCGTGAAACAGAATCCATGGCCGACGGAAGCGATGCTGTAGCAGACTGGCCGGTTTTAAATGCACTTGTAAATACAGCCGGAGGGGCGAGCTGGGTAAGCCTGCACCATGGGGGTGGGGTAGGTATGGGGTACAGCATTCATGCAGGGATGGTAATTGTTGCTGACGGCACTGAGGATGCTGCATCTAAGCTGAGCCGTGTGTTGCGTAACGACCCGGGCCTGGGCGTGATCCGTCATTCGGATGCCGGATACGATGTGGCTACAGATTATGCAAGGAAATTTCAATTAGATATAAAAGAAAGATTGAAATAATTAGTTTGAATATGACATTGTTTCTTAATTTTAGGTTGTCTTATTATTTCCAATAGAACCATTTCGATTTTATGAAAACAAATTGCAGATTATTTCCCATTTTATATTTTTCTTTTATTTTTTTTACAAATGCTGCAAAAGCACAGACCTCAAATCTCGACAGCATTTACGATAAGGTAGGAGTTGAGGCATCATTCCCCGGAGGAGCAGATGCCTGGTCAAAGTACATTTCAGATAAAATAGCAGATAAAGTAAGTGATTTTGGGAAAAAGGATTATGGTACCTGCATTGTAAGGTTTATCGTTGATAAGACCGGTAAGATCAGTAGCGTGGAAGCCATGACAATGAAAGATTCTAAGCTGGCAAAATATGTAATAAAAGCAATAGAGAAGGGCCCTTATTGGGTACCTGCCGAGGAAGATGGTAAAAAGGTAAATGCTTATCGCCTGCAACCGGTAACGGTTACTCAATCTGACCAATAATCATTTTTTTATTTAATTTATATTCTTAAATAAAATCAGGAAAACCAAAAATAAACACTTTATGATCATTAATGAAAATGGATTTATACATCACGTTTTTTTCTGGATAAAAAGTCCCCAAAGTATTTCTGAAGTTGAACAACTAATTGAGGGTTTGAAAAAGTTGTCGCATGTAAAAACGATACAATCATTTCATATAGGCAAACCCGCATCTACCCGCCGCGAAGTAGTGGATTCTGGCTATTCTGTTTCCTGGCTGGTATTGTTTAAAGACAGGGAAAGCCACGACAGCTACCAGTCGGATCCTATTCATCTCAAATTTGTTGGTGAATGCAGCCACTTATGGGGCAAACTGGTAATATATGATACTGTGAATATTTAATTTGAATTGTTCTTTTTGTCTGCACTTCCCTTAATAAATAAGTAAGTCTACTTATTTTTAAACAGATTTCGTTTATACCTAACTGTTATATTACTGTTTCATAATTAAATTTAGCAAAGAAATAATTATTGAATATTTCTATTTTTCTTTTTAGATAGAGTAACTTGAAATACAGTTGTAGATTCATTGTAACTACCCTTAACTGCTCTAAAGGATTTTATTTTTCCTTTTAATGATTGCATTATTACATTAACAATTCATTTTTAAACATCAGGAAGAAAATTTAATCTTATTTATGAAACAATTTTTTAAACAGTTAAATTTTTACACATGAAAAAGATTTTTGCACTTGCACTTTTTAGCGGCATTTTTGCAACTTCATTTGCTCAATATGGTGCACATCAAAACAATGGCCAGCAAAGCGATGCACAATATGCTTATTCTTCAGGAAGCCAGTTCAATAAAGTAAATAACGGAAAGTATTATAACAATGATATTTTATTTTCTGCAAAGGAAAGGAACTTCCGGATTGATAAGGTCAACCAAATTTTTCATGACCAGTTAAGGTCAATTAAAATGAATCGTTTTATGACTTTTTATCAAAAGAAAGTTGCCATCAAAAAAGCTGAGAATGAAAAGGCACTTAAAATTACAATGGTTAATCAAAAGTATGATAGCCAGTTCCATAATGGTTATGGCAGAAGGTAACTTTAATTCCCATGGATTCCCTGTGATTACTACCCCGCATTAGCGGGGTTTTTTTTAACCAAAAGGTTCTTTAATAGAAGGAGGATAATTTTAAAAAAAATTAGTAATTAAAATAGATTGACAGTAAAAAATTAAATGATCGTTCCTGTATGCTCTCAATACACTTGTTCTGCTGCAATTTTACAGATTAATAGTTTTTTACCCTTTGATAATATATTTTTTACTTTTTAGCCACGGTAGCAAAAAAAATAATATTTTGTAAATAAACAATTATTTTTATCGCATTGTACCAATTTTAATTTTATAAAACTTTCAAATTAAATAAATATTCTCATGACCATGGTTAAATCAGTTCGTAATTATTTCGCAGTTCTTGGGGTGTTACTATTTTCAATTAATAATGCCGGCATTGCTCAGGTAAAATCATTTCAGAAAACAGATTTTGGTGTAAGTTTTAATTTGAATACCGGTAAAATGAATATTTACCTGATAAAAGATGGGCTTGTAGAAGTTAGATATACCAGCCTGCAAGATCTCCCTGAGAAAAAATCATTGGTGGTATTACCTGTAAAATCCTATTTAAAAAGTTTTAACGTCGTAGAAGATAAAGTTGACATCATTATTACTACACCAAAAATAAAGATTAAAGTAAACCGGGAAAACCAATCTATAACTTATACCGATTTGCATAATAAAACCATTCTTGCAGAAACAGATGAGAACAATAAGGTAATGCGCGATACTTCTGTTGCGGGAATAAATACTTATAGTTGCGCTACCTCTTTTCAATCGCCCGCTGATGAAGCATTATATGGATTGGGTTGTCATCCTTTGGATTCTCTTTCTATCAATTATAAAGGAAGAAATCAGGATTTGGCTATTAAATATCTTACCGGTGCTATTCCTGTGATGCTCTCCACAAAAGGGTATGGCCTTATGTGGGATAACTATGCGGCATCCCAATTTTTTGGTGATGAAGCCGATAATACACAATATACTTATGTTTCTGAAAGCGGTAAAATGGTTGATTACTATTTTTTTTATGGACCATCATTCGATGATATAATGGATATGTACAGGAATCTTACCGGCGTTGCACCTATGTATCCGAAATGGGCTTTTGGTTTATTTCAGTCGCAGGACAGGTATAAAAGTCAAAAGGAAATATTAACGGTAGCAGATAATTATCGCAAAAATCATATACCGGTAGATGCCATTGTACAGGATTGGTTTTATTGGTCACCGCTTCCGATAGGTTCACATGTGATGTACCCCGAACGTTATCCTGACCCGAAAGCGATGGTTGACCAATTACATAACGAGCATTTTCATGCAATGATTTCTATATGGCCATGTTTTGGAGAAGGTACGCAGGATTTTGACCAATTAAAAAATGCGGGCTATCTCAGCACCGTAACCTGGGATAATTTTTTTGTACATAAAATAGATACTTATTATGATGCACACAATCCGGGCGCAAGAGAGATGTATTGGGATCAAGCCCGGGACAGTCTTATCAAGCGTTATGGCTGGGATGCATGGTGGGTTGACCAATGCGAACCTGATACCAAAGACGTCAACGACAGGAAGAGGGCTGTATTTTATACCGGGAAAGGAATTGATTATTTCAATACTTATTCCCTGGAACATACCAAAGGGATCTATAATAAATGGCGAAGGGATATTCCCAAAAAACGAATTTTTTTATTGGCAAGACAAGCATTCGCGGGTCAGCAAAGAAACGCGGCTACTCTTTGGTCTTCTGATATTACTACTACTTTCGCTGCTTTTAAAAACCAGGTTCCACAGGCAATTAATACCTGCATATCAGGCATTCCCTATTGGACTTCAGATATTGGCGGGTATATTTCATATACATCTCCGGAAGGAATACCTGATTGGTCTAATCCTGTTCAGCGCGAATTGTTTACCCGCTGGTTCCAGTTTGGCGCATTCAGTCCGATTTTCAGAATCCACGGTAAGGGAGAAAGGGCGTTATTCTCTGATAACTGGGATGCACAAACGAAGAAAATTCTTTTGAAATATGATGATCTCCGGTATCGTTTGTTACCATACATTTATTCCCTGTCAAGCGAAGTAACAAGAAACAATTATACCATCATGCGTTCTCTTGCTTTTGATTTCAGGAACGATCCTAAGGTTTATGATATCCCTGATCAGTATATGTTTGGCCCCGCCTTTATGGTTAACCCGGTAACCGAACAGCTTTATTCCGGAGCCAATGCTGATAAAGCGGGCACAACCAGGGAGGTGTATCTTCCAAAAAATACGGACTGGTACGACTTCTGGACTGGCAAGAAACTTCAAGGCGGACAAACTATTCAGGCTTCTTCACCAATTGATATAATGCCATTGTATGTAAGGGAAGGCTCGATAATTCCTATGGGGCCGGTAATGGAATATGCTACCCAAAAACCTGCTGATAATATTGAGTTGAGAATATATCCCGGTACCGACGGGCATTTTACTTTATATGAAGATGCCAATAACGACTACAACTATGAACATGGAGAGTTTGCTACGTTTACCTTTAACTGGAATGATAAAACTCACGAACTAAGCATATCATCAAGAAAAGGTTCTTTTCCGGGAATGTTGAAGAACCGGACTTTCAGTGTAGTACTGGTTAAAGAAAATAACGGCACAGGCGTAAGCGAAGCAACTAAATTTGATAAAGTAATTAATTATAATGGAAGCGCAGTAAGAGTAAAACTGTGAAACAGGGAAAGAGTATCCTAACCGTTTACTCAGCTGACTAAGTAATTTAAAAAGAAGTATGGCAAATAATGGAAAAGAAAAAAGTTTTTGCCTGCTTTATTTAAATAAAAAAATGTTCCTATTTTGGAACATCCTTTTAAATCACCCCAGTAAATAATTAAGCAGTTGGTTTTTGATCGTAGTGATCTATTGTTAAATATTGTTTTTAAGATTTAAGATTTTAGAAACTTTCGTTTCGCTTTCTGATACAAAGATGCAACGAATTTGCAAGTGTCGCCCTTTGATTTCGTTGAATCAATTTATTGTTTCGGTGAAATACAGGATTTAGTCGTTTTCCTTTTATTAGCTGCCTACGACTTGCCACAAAGTGGGCATGAAGAAAATAAATCGTTTTTCTATTTTTATTGTTGTGTAACTGGGAAGGATAAACGAGAATGGGATGGATTGAAGCACAAGCACGGCCACCTCAAAGAATCTTTGCTACAAAGCTTGCGCTAAGATGGGGCATTCTCCCGGTCGGGACGCTTGTCTTCCGCGGCCTGAACGATATATATCTAATCTCCTCATTACGGTTCAGGCTGCTGAAGCATCCCGACCCTGCAATAGCATGAACGGCGATACCAGTAAACAAGAAATCAATTGTCTTTCTACTTTAATTATTGTGTAACTGGTAATGATAAACGAAAATATAATTGGATTGAAGCACAAGCATGGCTACCTTGAAGAATCTTTGCTACAAAGCTTGCGCTAAGAAGGGGATAAATTCCGCATGAAGCACTTAAAATTAAAAATACATTTTATAAAAATAGTTTATGGAAATTGCCACTTCAAGTATCTTATTTTAAACAATTTGAAGAAATAAAAAAACTAAAACTGCCGCTAAGTAAGTCAATTGCCTAATAATTTAATTATGAAAAAGAAAATGCTTTATTGCATTATAGCTTGTTTACTGGTACATTATAATTGTTTTTCACAAATGGTAAAAATTCCCACTGTAGTAAAGACAGGTCAACCAGGAGGATGGCAGGGCTGGTATTTTAATATAAAAGAAGATCCAAAAAAGTATATTTTACCTCAGACAAAGTATAAAAATTTTGAAATTTTTAGTTTTAACGGCATGTTTAGCGCTTTATGTGTAAAAGATATACCTGGAGAAACTATTATCTATTTTGATAGAAATTTAAATAAAAATTTTAAAGATGACAAGCCTGTAAAATATCTATCAGATAGTTTATCATCACAACTACCCCAAAATCATTTGGACAGTTTTAAATATGTTAACAAGTGGTATCGGTTTACCTATACTATGCAAGCTCCCGCATATATGAAAAAGCCAAAAACCGAAACTTATTTAGGAGCAAATACTCAACAATATTATTTATCTAATAACAACAGCTTAAAATATAATATTTATGTTTTTGCCTTAGCAATACCGGTGAAAAAAAATCTAACCTTTGTTTTTGTACCCATTGAAACCGATACGGTTGGATATAGTTTATATGATGCAAGTATGGTCTATGCAATAGGAGATACATTTGTCATGCAACATGCTCAATATTTATTGCGGGACTTTAATATAACTACCGATGAATTAACTCTGTTTAAAATAAGAAACACAGATTATGGTTATTATTAGGGTTATAAGTTTGAAAATATAAGAAAGAATGATGTATTTAAACGTCCGGTTTCATTAACGCAATTTAGTGGAAAATATATATTAATTGATTTTTGGGGCACATGGTGCGGGCCATGTGATGCCGGTTTACCAGAAGTAAAAAAAATAGCAACTTCCTTTAAGAATTTACAGGTTATAGGCATTGCAAACGATAAAAAAGAGAAAGTGCTAAAAGAATTTGTACTTAAACATAACTTGACCTGGCCTATAATTTTTGATAACCAAGATGCAACTTATAATTTATGTAAAAAAATTAATATTGCTCAATTCCCCACTTATATGTTACTTGACCCAAGCCATAAAATCTTATTTAGAGAGGTTGGTGCTGAAGGATTGGAAAAGATAAAAAAATATATGCTTTCTAACAAAGGGAATACAAGTCTTCATTCTTTAAATAAATAGTTACAATCCTGGGTATAATAAAATCCTGCCATAATATATTTTGGATTTAATTTGATCTTAACAGTCATTGCATTAGCTTTTAAGTAAATGAGGAATAATAAACTATCGTAAAAGCTGCCTAATGAAAAAAAATCATGATTTTCAACTGAGCTACATTTATAAAAATATTTTTTGCAAAATGCGGGAGGTGATATTCTTTCCTGACGACGGCTGTTATTTTTTATCATTATGCAGATCTGATTTTTCCTCTTTGCTACAAAGCTTGCCCTAAGATGGGGCCTACGACTTGCCACAAAGTGGGCAGGAAGAAATAAATCGTTTTTCTACTTTTTATTTTTGTGTAACTGTAAACGATAAACGAAAATATAATTGGATTGAAGCACAATCACGACCACCTCAAAGACGCTTTGTTGTACGCCGCTTTACAAATTATTTTTTATTTTTTCTAGTAATGCTTTCAGATAATCTTCGATTACTTTAATAAACTTCGTTAAGAAAGCATCGTTTTCTATCTTGATTTCGCCGGAGTTTTCTATTTTTAAATCAGTATTCTTTTTAGCAGCTTGATAAAACTTTTGCTTATCGAGAGGCTGAGTTTTATCGGTTATTATGTTTCCGTTTGTATGAACGAAACAATTTCTAATTTTTTGATAATCTGTGATTTTGGTCCAGTGAGTATTTAGGTCGTCCAAATTTAGCCCGACTACAAGCTTTAAATATTTTTTACTTTTTTCGATATAATTCTCACCAGCTAAGTCTGCAATCTTGATATTATATTGTTTAGTTCGCTGAAGATTATTGCATAATGACAGGAGTCGTGTCTCAAGAAATGAATATAAACTTATAAAAGTTGATTGTCTAAAAAATGCCGGAAAGATCTCATGAAATTTGATGTGCTCTTCACTCCAATAATCTATCCAACCGCTATCATCCTCTTCGTCCGAATGCTTGCTTTCGAATTTTTTGTACTTACCTTCAAATTCTTGTTGGGCATTATTTATGCTTGCAATGCTGTGAGCAATGTATTCATTAAAGGAGCTTAACTCTGTAAAAGTATGCATTTTATAAAGCTGTAGAACAAAAGGTAATTTATTCGAAATCATTTTTGAAGTTTGAGTTTTTAAGTGGCGTACGTTTACGCATTGGCGATTGGCTGGGCATTCAATGAACTTTCTGCCCGGAACAAAAGTACAGTAAACGAACCAATAGTTGAGATTATGATTCATAGCTCAATAGAGTATTTTCAGCCCGGAACTACAGCCCAATAGCGAACAAAAAGTTGATGAAATGCACGTCAGCCCCAGCTATTGCCAATGCGATGTAAGCGGTAGTTTGGTCAAATATGGACATCTTGTTTCGTTCTGTCTTTCCCAATTTAAAACTATGCCATACTTTTTATTTGTAATTATCGCAGTCTTAAGAAATGTGAAGCCAGTGTGCATATTTTTTCTCTTTCGATTCATTTAGAGGAGTCTATCAAAATATCTCTCTTATAGTTCTCGATTTTGTCAATCTTATTCTTGTCTGTTGCCCAATAAGTCCATTTCCCGTCTTTTAGTCCACGGGAGAAATGTCCAAAAATCAAGGTGTCCGAACTTGCAGTTTTATATTCTAAATAGTAACCATCTAAGCTGCCATTTTTATAGTTGTATTCTTTCTTAATTCTATGATTAATTGTGTCATCTTCTTGCCAAAGCCCCTGTTTGAATCCTTTCTCATCAGTCATATCAACGGAATCAATTTGGATGTTGTTTAGCGGAATTAATACTGACCCGTCTTGATTTTGAATAATCTCTTTGTTAGTTTGAGGATTATTACAAGAAAGGATAACTATGAAAATTACTATAGGAAAAAAAAGTGCTTTAATTCTCATGAAATAGTCTTTAATATTACCGCTTACGTCGGGGGCTTGCTGCTGCGCTGGCATTCAATGAACTTTTCGCCCGAACGTCAGCCGAGTAACGAACCCAAAGCCGAAGATAAATACAAAAGTTGAACAATGAATTTTCAGCCCGGAACTACTGATGCATAGCGAACAAAAAGCTGATGTTTATTCCTTCAGCCAGCGATAGCAGCAAGCCCAATGTTGTGCGTTCGTTTATTCAATTCTTAAATCAGTAATATTTTAAAATTTTCATTCTTTCAAAGTTTGCATATTCGTCTGACGTAAATGGTTTGTAAGGCTCAATTGTTAGTTTATTATTATCGGTCTTAGCGATTTTTTTAATGAACGAATACTTTGGGATAATATTAAAATCTTTATCAAAAAACATTCTGGTATCTGCCATACCTTTTTGGGAATTACGCTTTGTGTATATCGCCATTGGTGCTGCTTCGTAAAACAAGAAAGTTGTGCTGTCTGCAAAGTTAGATTGGCTAAGAATCTGTTCGCTTTTTTCTTTTAAAGTTAAACTATCGGAATCTCCATTGTTTTTTGCTTCGGTAGATGCCCACAAATATTCAATTCCTTGCAAAACAATTTTATCTCGTGGGGAAATAGTCCTAATTAACAAATAAAGTGTATCAATATTTTTTACATCAGGAATTTCTGTCATCAACTCTTTTTTAATATTGTCTGCCATAGGTCGGAATTTGTCTTTGTTTACATGACAGCTAATAGCAACAATGGAAAAAATTAATGACACCGGTATTTTCATGTTAATAATATTTAAAGACTCAATCAGAATAAGGTTGTGAATGACGCACAACGGCCACGCATTTATGCAGGCCGGAAATTAGAATTCCGTCTGCTCATAACCGTTAGCCAAATTTATAATTTAAGTTCATTGTTATTACTATAGCTGACC
>JGI20206J14855_1000626_pt1 | contig 11655 bp, 9 predicted proteins | sample NGESurdeep092012_6_FD_14855 | JGI IMG/M metagenome (IMG submission 14855) | reverse complement strand
GTAAAGGTAACAGTGCCCGGAGTGGGACTCGAACCCACACACCCTCTCGAGTAAAGGCTTTTGAGGCCTCCGCGTCTGCCAATTCCGCCATCCGGGCCGCGGCGACCACGGTAGCAGTTGCGGTGGCCTAATGGGTCTCGACAGAATCACCGATTGACACCACCACGTGTCACAGGTCGACCGTAGTTTGCAGCGATGGCCCGCGAGATGATCAATCGATGTCGCGCATTCCGATATCGACTGCACCCGACGGCACGCCAGACTCAGGCGCTGCTTCGACAGCTCAACTACCAGCGCGAGCTGTACAACGCCGCCCTCGAGGAACGCGTCGGAGCGTGGAAGCGGGAGGGGCGCTCCGTCTCGTACTTTGATCAGTGTCGCACGCTGACTGGACTCGGCGATTTTCGTCCCGAGGTCATTGCTTCGGGTGTGACCTTGTGTCGTGGCACGCTGAAACGTCTCGATCGAGCCTTCGGTGCGTTTTATCGCCGAGTGAAGCGGGGCGAGACGCCGGGCTTCCCTCGCTTTAAATCGGCCATTCGCTTCGACTCACTGCAATGGGAGGACAAAAGCGGTTGGACAGTGAAGGTTGAGTCGCGGCGGCTCTACTTGCTCGGTATCGGCGACGTGAAGGCCAACTATCACCGCCCACTCCAAGGAAAGCCCAAGGCAATCACTGTTAAACGCGAAGGAACCAAATGGTGGGTGAGCGTACGCTGCGTAGACGTGCCTGCGATGCCCTTGGCTCTCACCGGCCGCGAAGTGGGTATCGATCTGGGTGTCACGAATCTCGTCGCGACAAGCGACGGTGAACTCTTCGCCGGTGAGCACTTCGGCTCACGGGCTCGAGGGCAACTGGCCGAGACGCAGCGAAAACTGTCGACCAAGCAACGAGGATCGAATCGACATCGTCGCCAGCTCGAAGATCTCGCGCGACTGCACCGCAAGCTCGCCAACCAGCGAAAGAACGCGGCCCACCAATTGAGTCGCCAGCTCGTGAACGACTACGACCTCATCGTGCTCGAAGAGCTCGCCATTGCCAACATGGTGCGCGCGCCTCGGGCGAAGCCCGATCTCGACGCCCCGGGTGAGTTCCTGCCTAACGGCGCGAAAACCAAGGCCGGACTCAATGGTTCCATTCACGACGCGGGGTGGGGATCCCTGGCGTCACTGCTCTCCTACAAGGCTGAGAGCGCCGGTCGGATCGTGGTGACGGTGAATCCCCGCTACACCGGCCAGACCTGTGCCGAGTGTGGCCATGTCGAAGCCGGTAACCGGGTCAACCAAGCGGAGTTTCGATGTCTTTCGTGTGCGCACGTCACCCGCGCTGACGTTAACGCCGCTCGCAACATCCTTCGGGCCGGTATGGCCCGGCAGGCATCGTCTGCGTAAGTCGAAACTGGACCACTACCTAGAGTACTGACAATGTTGATCGCGACTCTTCCACTTGGGTGGCGCTTGACAATGTTTCTGCTGGCTGGCGTGGGCGCGGGCGTCGTCAACGGCGTCGCGGGCGGCGGTCAGTTCGTGACGTTCCCGACCTTGCTGGCGATGGGCGTGCCGGCGCTGCAGGCCAATCTCTCCGCGACCGTCGGCGTCGTGCCGAGCTACCTCGGATCGCTGCGCGTCTTTCGCCACCAGCTCACGCCACACCGCAGACTCATCGTCTCGTTGGTGCCCTCGTGCGTACTCGGCACCGCGAGCGGCTGCACCTTGCTGCTCGAAGGATCGCCCTCGACGTTTCGCTCGGTCGTCCCGTGGCTGATCGGCGCCGGCACCGTACTTTTCGCGTTCGCACCGCTCATCACTCGGCGATTGGCCACCGTCGATCGCGATCACCCCGCGCGACGCTGGTCGCTCAGGGCGGCTGTCTTCCTCGTCTCGGTGTACGGCGGGTACTTCGGCGCCGGACTCGGCATCGTGCTCCTCGCCGTGATGGCACTCGCGTTGCCACTCGAGATCCACGCCCTGCAAGTCCTGAGAAATGCCCTCTCTATGATCATCAATGCGTCGGCCGCACTCATCTTCCTGGTGCACGGTCACTTGGCCGTCGCGGCGGTGTCGATGTTGCTCATCGGATCGCTCGTCGGCGGTTGGCTCGGAGCGCTGTTGATGGTGCGCCTGTCGCCCACACTGGTGCGCGTCCTCGTAATTGCGGTCGGTGTCGTCACCACGGTGAAACTCGCGACTGCGTAAGGTCAAATTTCTGACAATTTCTCTAGACTTCGTGGATGAAGAAATTCTTCTCCTTCCCGAATCCCGTCAACGACGCCGCGGCCCGATCCGTGGCCCTGGGCGTCGTCATTCTGTCGGTCGTCACGTTCGTGACCGGGTACGCGTGGCTCCTCATCCCCTTGACCTACGGCTTCGCCGCTCGCGTCGCGGCTGGACCGAAGATCTCACCGCTCGGATGGTTCGCGGTGCACGTGAGTGCCCCACGACTCAATCGCTGGCAAAAGTCAGTACCGGGACCTGCGAAACGCTTCGCGCAGGCCATGGGACTGGCCCTTTCCTCCGCAACGCTGGTCACCTGGCTCGCCGCGGGGTGGCTCGACGCGCGTTGGATCCTCTTGCCCCTCATTGCCGCGGCGTCACTCGAGGGATTCCTCGGTATCTGCCTCGGGTGCACCGTCTTTGGTTGGTTCATTCGTGCTGGACTCGTGCCCGAGTCTGTCTGTGCCGAGTGCGGGGACCTCGCCGCTCGCTATCGCCGCGCCGGGTTCGAAGTCAAGTAGCACGCCGCTTCTTGTAAGACCGCCTACGTAGCCTGGCCGACTCTTCCCTAGGCTGACTGCTATGCCCAGTCTTCGAAACCGTACTCAGTGGCGTCTGCTCGCCCTCTGCTCGGCTCTCGTCGCGCTGGCGCTGCCCGCAACCTCGTTGACCGCCGGCGCCAGCGACGCCCGGGTCGTCGTCGCGGGCTTGACACCGCTCGCGACCAATGACGTCGTCGTCAAGACGTCGATCACGACGTCCTTCGACCTCGCGCTCACGCAGACCCATCAAGGCGCGCTCACGGCGTTCATCGCGAGTCTCTCCAACACCGCGTCGCCAAACTTTCACCACTACCTCACGCCGAGTCAGTACGCGCGTGCCTACGGCGCGACGTCGACGACGCTGAGTGACGTGACGAACTATCTCGAGCAGTACGGTCTCAAGATCGACTCACTCAGCAAGGGTCGCAACATTCTGCGCGTCACCGGTACGTCGACGACCATCGCGCACGCTTTCGACGCGCCCGTCGAGACCATTCGATTGAGTGACGGTTCACTCCACGCGCACTTCACCGTCGCCGCCACACTTCCCGAGTCGCTCGCGAAGGACGTCACGGCCGTCGCGGGACTTTCGACGGTCCAGCCCGAGACGACGAACCTCTCGACGCCGAACGCCTCGACACCGAACGCCAGCACCGCGCCCACGAGTTGCTCGTCGGCGGGTAGTTCGGCGGGGACGACGCCCAACTCCGTGGGTGGCTACACCGTGCAACAACAGGCGCAGCTCTACGGCCTCAGTACCGCGTGGGTCGCGGGCGACACGGGCGTCGGCCAAACGATCGGCGTCTACGAACTCGCCAACTTCGACGCGGGCGACGTCAACACGTTCTTCACGTGTTACGGACTCTCGCCGTCGATCACGCAGATCAACGTCGACGGCGGACCGGTGACGGCGGACAACGCGAACAACGCGCCCGACGAAGCGACGTTGGACGTCGAAGAGGCCGCGGCCCTCGCGCCCGGCGCCGCGATCGAGGTCTACCAAGGAACGCAGAACGCGAACGGTCCCACCGACATCTACTCCCAGATGGCGAGCGACAACACCGCCACCATCATCACGACGTCCTGGGGCATCTGCGAAGCGCAGACCGCCGGCGCGGCCCTCGCCGAACAGACGATCTTCGAAGAGATGGCAGCCCAAGGACAGACCATCGTCGCCGCGGCCGGTGACAGCGGATCCTCGGACTGCGAAGGGACGCCCCAACCCGCGAAGGGCCTCGCGGTCGACGACCCCGCGTCGCAGCCCTACGTCACGGGTGTGGGCGGCCTTACCGTCTCCAACATCTCGCCGCTCAGCCAGACCGTCTGGAACGACAACTGCACGGCGCAGGGCTGTGGAGCGGGTGGTGGTGGTGTGTCCACCATGTGGAGTCGCCCGTCGTGGCAGGTCGGACCCGGTATCAACACCGCGACGGCCACGCGCCGGATAGTGCCCGATCTCTCAGTGATGGCCGACCCCTCGACGGGCTTCATCCAGTACTTCACCGGCACCGACACGGGACTCTGTGATCACACGTGTTCGGGAGGTTGGGGTGGTATCGGGGGGACGTCCATCGGCGCGCCACTCGTCAGTGCACTGGTCGCCGTCGCAGCGCAAGCCTGCACGACGTCGCCGGGTGGTCGCCTGGGTTTCATCAATCCCTCGCTCTACGCGATGTCGTCGACCGACTTCACCGACGTGACGTCCGGCAACAACGATCTCTACGGTGTCGGTGGCTACACCGCGGACGTGGGCTACGACATGGCGTCGGGGCTCGGCAGCCCGAACGGCACCGCGTTCCTCGCGGGTCTGTGCCCTACCACCGTCTCGACGGCGAAGAGTTCGTTCGCACTCTCCAGCACAACCGCGAAAGCGCTCACGCCAGGACCGACCGTCACCGCGACGTTGCGCGACGCGAACGGCGTACCCGTTCCGAACGCGTCACTGAAGGTCACGGCGACGGCGACGGGTGGCTACTTGAGCATCAACAACGTCGAGGACAAGTCGAACGGTCTCGGTAGTGCCACTGGTTCGGTGACGAGTGACGCCACGGGCGTCGCGACGTTCACCGTCGGTTCTACGATCGCGCAGAGCGTCACCGTGAACCTGAGTTACGCCGGGCAAACGATATTCTCGACGACGCTCACCATTACCGCCGCGAGCGCCAGGCCGAAGTCGAAGCCGGGTCCGCCGACGATCACGAAGCTCTCCCCACTTATCGGAGGTTTCGCGCTCACGTTGAAGGCACCGGTGCAAAACGGTGCCAGCGCGATCACGTCGTATCAATATTCGATCAACGGTGGCCGGTCGTGGGTCTCACTCGGAAAAGGCAGAACGTCCATCCACGTCGGGAAACTCCTCAAAGGCAAGTTGTACGGCGTCATCGCGCGTGCGCTCAACTCCCTTGGCGCGAGTAAATCATCCGCGTTGAGGAAAGTTGTAACACGGTTGTAGCAATAGAAATCACCGTTTGTGGATGACCGAAGTCGATCGGCACCTCGCATCTAAACTTTGTCACGGTGAAGGTCCCTACCGAAGTGGACGCGTCGCCCCCCGTTAGGACGTGAGTGAAGATTCGACGATTTGCGCTGATGGCCATCGTTTTGGTCGCGGGTACTTTCTTCGCGGAGAGTTCTTCACGCGGAGCGACCACCACCGCGCCAGCCGGACTGCCGATGTATCAGTTCGTCGAGACCGGCGTGCAGCCGCTGCCGTGGAACGCGGTCTCGCTGAAGGGCCAACTCAACGCCACCACCATGCTCGGTGGCCCCCACGGCGCCACGAGTGGCGCGTTAGGCGTGCTCGCGTATCGAACCAACGACAGTCACCTCGCGCTCTTCACTCAAAGTGCCAGCGCCGCACCTCGTTGGACCGACTTCACGCCGCGCAACGACGTGCCGACGCCCGCCGCCGACCCCATTCCCTTCTTCGATCCTTCCAACAACGTCGACCTCCTTTACGTCGACGACCGTGGCCACGTCATCTTGTTGAGTCCGAACGATCCCGACACGACCATCTGGGCGCGCTTGCACCATGACACGCCGTGGCGTGCGTTCGTCACGACCGACTTGACGGCACTTACGGGCGTGCTCGCGTCGAACGGTCTGCCGAGTATTCAGATCACGGGCGCGACGGGCACGGTCGCCTACCGCACGGCGAACAACACCATTGAAGTACTCACCCTCACGTTCGTTGCCGGACAACCGATTCCGGTGTACGCCCAGAACGCCTTCAACGTGACGAGCGTGAGTACGAGCACACCACCAACGACGACCTCATCCACCACGACAACGACGAAGCCACCCGCGACGACGACCACCAAACCCCCGACCACGACGACGAAGCCAGTCAACGCCACGGCTTTTGGCAGCGACCCCGTGGTGCTGCCCGGGGCGACCCCGACGTTCGCCGCCAACCTCAACAACGGTGATCTGGCCGTGTTCACCAACGTCGGGACGTCCATTCGCACGTGGAGCGCCCAAAACCTGACGACCCTAACGGGAACACCCACGCTGTCGGGGTCGCTGGCCCTGGGCGCGAGCGCGGCCACCATCGACGTCGCGGCGCTCACCAGCGGTGGCTCCGTGGAACTCTTCACGACCGCGTACTCGGCGGTTCCCGTCAGTCACGTGTGGAACGTGCAGAACGTGACGAGTCTCGCCGTGGGCGCCCCGCCGCTCACTGGCACGCTCTCGGTGCAAGTGACGCCGTCGCAGGTCGCTGTCGCGGGGCAAGCCGCGAACTGGGGTGACCTCTTCGTCCTTACGAGTATCGCGGGCGCGTCGCCCTGGACCTCAACCGACGTTTCGGTCACCGCCGGTAGTTCGGCCCGCTCGGTGGGAAGCGTCGTCGCGGGACTTCAGATCAACGGTCAACTCACGCTCTACGCCGCGGGGCTCAACTCCTCGCCTCGCCAAGGTGTGGGCGTCTACGCCATTCCGAGCGCGAAGTGGACGAAGGCCATCGGTGACGGCTGGCCCATCATCTCCGAGACCGGCGGACTCGGCACGAGGACGGCGCCCTGGGTGGGCTTCACCGGCGCGTCCAGCGTCTCGTCCTCGCCGGACTACCTCTTGGGTCAGTCCATCTACAACGCCCACAAGCGTGTGACGTGGCTCGACTTCTGGACGGTGAGTGGTCCTCTCGCCGGTCAACCGATGACGACGTCCAACTACTACGACCACGGCTTCGCCGCGGGCGCGTGGGTGGCGACGCAGATCGACTCCTACCGAGCACTCGGCGTGGGCCTCAAACCCGACTGGGTCATCTTCGACCCCGAGGGTTACCCCGACAACCACTCGGGCGTCGACGCGCCCGGTGGCTCGAGTCTCGCCACGATGGCCAAGTACGCGACGTACTGGAGTTCGATGGTAAAGGGCTGGCAAGAAGGTCTCAACTCGGTCGACCCAAGCCTCAACGCGGGGGTCTACGCGTCGCAGTCCGAGTACCGCAACTACCAGCTCTCGACGCTTTCGTTGCCGGTCTTCATAGCCATCGCCTTCGGCGGCGGTGGTCCCATTCCAGTAGCCGGCGCCAGTGGCAGCAACGTGCGCGGCTTCATCTCCTTCGACGCGGTGTGCACGCCCACGTCGACGCTGCAAGCCGAAGCGACGACGTTGCTCAACCCACCGTGGGGCGGTCAGTTCAACACGCTGCAGTTCAACGCCGGCGTCTACTGTCCGCCCCCCCTCACCTAGTCTGGGCCCATGGCCGATAACGACGACACCAACGCCAACAAATCACAGGACTTGAAGAGTCGCATCAAACAGATGACCCAGCCGATCGTGGACTCACTCGACGCCCGACTCTCGGCCCAGGTCGACAAACGGGTCGATCACCGAGTGGACGAGAATCTAAAGGACCGCCTCGCCGTGATCGAGCGCGCCATCGCCGATCTCGACCGTGCGGTGCACGACCTCCAAGATCAACTGAAGGATTAGGTCTCGTTCGTCTTCTCTCGCGCGCGCCGCTCGCGGTCGCGCTTGACGGCCCAGCGGAGCGTCAACACGCTCAAGACCACGATGGCCAGGACGAAGACGGAGAAGACGGCGACGAACACGATTCGAGGCTAGGTCGTGTCACAGTGTGAAGCCAAACTCTTCTCATGACTTCACTGCTCGACGCCTCTCCCCTCAACGTGATGGACGTGCTTCGAGGCGAGCGTACGACACGGCCCGTCGCGAACGCCACGGCCGCTGCGGGCCTTCGCGCAACGCTCGAAGACGGCATCTTCGAACGTCTCGGGCCGACACTTCGTGATGAGCCCGTCACCGTGCGCGCTTCCTCACTGCTGACGACGCAGTTCGCCTCCCCGCTCTCGCACTCGTCACTCGCGCAGGTTCGTGGGATCTTGATCACGCAGGCACTTCGTCTCATGAGCGTCGGTCTCGACGTCGACGACTCCTTTCTCGGAGCCCTTCTCGCCTGGCGCGCCGACGTGGGCTCGAACGAACTGACCAACTTCGTCGATCACCTCGACGACGACGACCGCGCTCGTCTGGCCACCGACGTCACCGCGCACTGCGTGACCTTGAAGCGCTCACTCGGACCGCTGTCCAATCGTTGGCTGCCTCGGACGTCGCTCCGCGCGTACCAGCGCTTGGGAGGCGGCAACGTGGTGCTTCGCGACGTCGTCGACCTCATGGTCGGCACGACGTCGAGCGACGTCGCGTCGGTGGCCCTGCTCGACGTGACGACCTCACCGCTCGGCGAAGGTGCCGAGCGCGTCATGCGCTACCACGCCCTCGTGCAGACTCTTCGCACGTCGATCGCGCCACTACGCACGTCGATGTTCTCGACGGCGACGGGCGAGCTCTGGAGTCTCGACGTCGACGACGAGTTGCTGACGCGCGCCGCCCTCGACGTTCTCGACGTTCTCGCGCAACAGGTGGCGCCGTGAGCGCGCTCACCCATCGCCGCTACTCGAGGAACGTGCTCAATCGACTTATCGACGAGGCACCGAGTGACCCTCACGTGCTGACTGACGATCACCGCCGCTCGCTGAGTGCGCGATTTCGTGGTGTCGCCAGCGCCAATCATCGCCGACTCGACGCATGGATGGTCGAACGCGCGGGACAATCCATGGGTGGCTTTCGCTGGTCGCCCACGACCGCGAAGCGCGTCATCGGCAACGCCGCGCTCCGTCGGGCACTCAACGACCCGACGCTCACGCGCTTCGACGCGGTCGACGTCGAAGTGACCGACCAGTTGCTTCGCGTCGCCTCGGGGTACGCCCGGGCCGGCTCCCTGGCCAGTTACCTCGCGCAGTCCTCCCCCTCGGTGCTCGGGCTCGTGAGCGCGGAAGCGGCCAACTGGACTACGCAACTCGGTGAAGCCGCGGAGAACATCGAGGCTCCCTGGTCGGTGGCGACGAGTGACGCGTACTACGACGTCGCGCGAGCCCGCACGACACTGCGTGGACGGCGCGACCTCATCGTCACGCGTGGACTTTCACGGATCTTGATACGCGTTCGCGCGGGGGCCCCGGGCAAGAGTGCCGGACCGGGACTGCGCGCCGACCTCACGATCGACGCGCTGGCCGAGTCCACGGGCCTCGCCGCGACGCGCGTAATTGGTCTCTGGCCCGAAGCGGGCGTGGTGTTGAGCGTGGACGGGACGATGGAGGACCTTCGCTCGGGCGCTCGTGATCTCGTGCGAACAGCCGTTGCCCACCAGCGTCAGCGGCTCGCTCTCGCGGCGTAAGTTTTGGTGAAGGGCCCCGCCTACTAGCGTGGTTCAGTCATGTCGCTACGAACTTCCCTTAGAAATATTGCCATCATCGCCCACGTCGACCACGGAAAGACGACGTTGGTGGACAAAATGCTCCGCCAAACGGGCTCCTTCACGGCCCACGAGGAGATGACCGACCGGGTCATGGACTCGGGCGACCTGGAGCGCGAAAAGGGCATCACCATCCTCGCGAAGAACACCGCGGTCAAGTGGAACGGCCTGACGATCAACATCATCGACACCCCCGGTCACGCCGACTTCGGTGGCGAGGTCGAGCGCGGTCTCGCGATGGTGGACGCCGTCATCCTCCTCGTCGACGCCGCCGAGGGCCCCTTGCCCCAGACACGTTTCGTGCTGCGAAAGACCCTCGAGAAGCGCCTGCCGGTCGTGCTCGTCATCAACAAGGTCGACCGTCCCGACGCGCGCGTCAGCGAGGTCGTCGCCGAAGTGGAGAATCTCTTCCTCGACCTCGACGCCGACGAACATCAGATCTCCTTTCCGATCCTCTACGCGAGTGCCCGCCAGGGCTGGGCGTCGCTGGACCCCGACGTTGTCACCGAGGACCTCACCCCGCTCTTTCAAACGATCGCCGACTACGTGCCCGCCCCCGAGTACGAAGAGGGTCACGGACTCCAGGCCCTCGTGTGCAACCTCGACGCCTCCCCCTACCTCGGACGCCTCGCGCTCTGTCGCGTGATCAACGGCAACCTCGAGCGCGGCCAGCGCGTGGCGTGGTGTCGCATCGACGGCACCATCGAGCACGCCAAGGTCACCGAACTCTTCATCACCGAGGCGCTCGAGCGCATTCCCGCCCAGAGCGCGGGACCCGGCGACATCGTCGCGGTCGCGGGCTTTGAGGACATCACCATTGGTGAGACGCTGGCCGACCCCGAGAACCCCGAGCCCTTAGAACCCCTGCACGTCGACGAGCCGAGTCTCTCGATGACCATCGGCATCAACACCTCACCCCTCGCGGGCACCGAGGGCAAGCTCCTCACCGCGCGCATGGTGAAGGACCGTCTCGACAAGGAACTCGTGGGCAACGTGGCCCTGCGGGTCCTACCGACCGATCGTCCCGACGCCTGGGAGGTGCAAGGACGAGGCGAACTCCAACTCGCCGTCCTCATCGAGACGATGCGCCGCGAAGGTTTCGAGCTCACGGTCGGTAAGCCGCAAGTCGTCACGCGCATGATCAAAGAGAAGCTGCACGAGCCAATGGAGCACGTCACCATCGACTCGCCCGACGACTTCGTGGGACCGATCAACACCCTGCTCGCAACCCGTAAGGGCACGATGCTCGACCTCGTGAACCACGGCACGGGCTGGGTGCGCATGGAGTGGCGCATTCCCGCTCGAGGGCTCGTCGGTATTCGCACCGAGTTCATGACCGAGACGCGCGGCGCGGGCATGATGCACTCGACCTTCGACGGCTACGACCCTTGGTACGGGGACATCCGACTACGCCAAAAGGGCACACTCGTGGCGGACCGTCGCGGCGACACGACGGCGAACGCGCTGCTCGACCTCGAACAGCGCGGCGTGCTCTTCGTAGGCCCGGGCACCGAGGTCTACGAAGGAATGATCGTCGGCGAGAACGCGCGATCCGACGAGATGAACGTGAACCCCACCAAAGAGAAGAAGCTCACGAACATGCGCGCTTCGGGCAGCGACAACACCGAGAAGATCGCGCCGCCGACCATCTTCTCGCTCGAGCAGGCGCTGGAGTTCATCGCCGACGACGAGGCCGTTGAAGTGACGCCGAAGTCGGTCCGACTACGTAAAGTCGTGCTGGACGTCGCTTCGCGTCACCGTCTTCGCAAAAAGGGCTAGAGGTCCGCTCAAGTAAGGTTGTCCCCGGAGGGATGACAGAGCGGACGAATGTACCGGTCTTGAAAACCGGCGTGGGCTTGCCCACCGTGGGTTCAAATCCCACTCCCTCCGCCAAAAAGTTTTGCCTTGGAGATTCCCCACACGAGGCAGCGGATTTATTGCCATTCAGAGCCCAGCGCCACCGGAACTTGTGGGCCGACAGAGCTCGGGTGACGTTCGTGCAGTTGATACGCTCCAAGAGGATTGCTGAAACTGCGTCGTGCTCGCAGCAACTGGCACCGACGTCGCCGAGCATCTGGTGATCGTCCCCGTTTGCCATTCCGGCCACCGCACACCTCGAGG
>JGI20206J14855_1000625_pt1 | contig 11656 bp, 8 predicted proteins | sample NGESurdeep092012_6_FD_14855 | JGI IMG/M metagenome (IMG submission 14855) | reverse complement strand
CAGTAAATCAACAAAATAACTCAATTTCTATTTTCTATTCCCGCTTATCAACATTCTGTTTTGTGCGTCGGAATTGCCGGACTATTCATTGGAATTACAGTGCCGGCCCGATTTGAATAAAGGTGTTACTCCATTTTGAAACAGATAGTTATTTTATGGTTCAACTCACACGTCTTTTAATAACCTAAAACAAATTAAATACAATGCAAAATTTTCAAAAAAAATACTTAGCAGGATGGCTAACCCTGGGTTGCCTATTGGTAGCCTTTACGGCCTTTGCACACGGTGGCGGCGATACACTGACTACGACACTTTCCAATGCCTATCCTGTTGCACACAATACCGACAGTTTTGCCGATTTTCCTAAAATGCATCCATTAGTTGTGCATTTTCCCATTGTGTTTCTAATACTTGCATTCATTATTCAAATGGCATCCTTTTTTGTTTTTAAACTGAACAAAATGCAGGGCGGAAAAGAACTAAGTTGGGTGGTACTTTTTTTAGTGGTACTTGGGTTTATCGGTGCCTATCTTGCTTCCAATATTTTTCATGGTGGTGACCCCGATTTGTCCAAATTAGGCCCGGTCACAAGAACCACCTTTGAAAAGCATGAACATTATGCCAACTATACCGTATGGATAAGCGGCTTTGCGGCACTTGCTAAAATAGTCAGTCATTTCTTCTTTAAAAGAAAGTTGGTTGCAGAAGTCATAGCCGTAGTTTTAATGGCCGGCTCGGTTTATACAATTGCTGTTACGGGTGATATGGGTGCGCGGCTGGTACACATAGATGGTATTGGCGTGCAAGGCCGCGGGATACCTGCGGAAGACAATATGTAACTGCAATTCATTTATTCAATTATTTATTAAAAATAAAAAATTTAAAATTATGAAACGGAATCTTATTATAATACTATTGGCAACTATTGCCCTTTCATTTGGTGTTCATCAACAGGCAAATGCTTCCATCCTCAATGATATAAATACGGCTTACCAGCACTATGCCGACATAGATAATGCGCTGACAAAAGATGATGCCCAGGCTGCGGCAAAAGCGGCCGGTGATCTGGAAGCGGCATTGAAAGATGTAAAAGATGCAAATACTGCATTAGAACTGGCAACGGCTATCAGCCAAAGCAATAATATTGTTGAACAACGTAAATCTTTTGCCGCCTTATCCATTGCGATGCACAATTTGTTTAAAACACAGAAACCCGGTAAAATGTTGTATATCCATTATTGCCCAATGGCCAAGTCTTACTGGATGGACGAAAGCAAATCTATTGTTAATCCGTATTACGGAAAAGCGATGCCAACCTGTGGTAAAACTACCGGAATGGTCATGTAGGTTTATCCTAATAAAAAATATTAAAATATATGAAAGCATTTAATGTTGATTTTGCCATTAAAAAAGGAATCCTATTTACTATTTTGGGCATGCTGGCTTCGCTTACTTTGCTGGCACAGCATCCCGTAAAAGAATATACACTTACGCTTAGGCAGCAAAAGGTAAACAAAACGGGAAAGTTGGTAAAAGCCATTACCGTTAACGATTCTATCCCCGGTCCAACGCTCTACTTTACAGATGGTGATTCCGCTATTATTCACATAAAAAATGAAATGAGTGTGCCCTCTTCGGTGCATTGGCATGGCATACTGATTCCCAACTATTACGATGGCGTACCCTATTTGAGTACGCCTCCGGTAGCGCCCGGAAAAACATTTACTGTACGTTTTGTCATCCGGCAAACGGGGACTTATTGGTATCACTCTCACATGTCTTTGCAGGAGCAAAGTGGTTTATATGGGGCTATCGTTATCTATCCCAAAAAAGAAACCCGAAAATATGATACGGAAAAGACAATTGTACTTTCCGATTGGACGAATGAAAATCCGCATCATGTGTTGAACAACCTGAAAAGAGGCTTGGAGTGGTATTCTATTAAAAAGGGACAGGCTCAAAGCCTCAACCGCGTAATAGCGCATCATGGTTTTGGTGAAAGATTCCGAATGGCCCGGCAGCGGATGCCACCGATGGATATCTCAGACGTATATTATCCTGCCTTTTTAGCCAACGGCCACAAGGCATTATATTTTCCCAATGCCAGGCCGGGAGAGCGTATCCGGTTGCGCATAGTGGATGGTTCTTCTTCTACTTTTTTCCATTTGCAATATGCCGGGGGCAACATGGAAATCATTTCCGCTGATGGGCAAGATGTAAAACCGGTAGCTGTTACCCGGATGTTGATGGGTAGTGCAGAAACTTACGATGTTATTATTACGGTTCCCGAAAATGGGCAATACGAGTTACGCGCCTCCGCGCAAGATGGCTCGGGTTACACTTCTTTATATTTTGGCAATGGCAAAGAACACTCGGCACCTACTTTACCCAAACCGGACGTATTTCATTTGGAAGGCATTATGATGGAGGGAATGGCCGGTATGAAAATGGACATGAACGGAATGAAAATGTATATGAACAAAAAAATGATGCAACGCGAAATGCCTTATATCAATAATGCTTATATAGACAGGGAAGATATTAACCTGGCAGGCTCGCTGGGCATGCCAATGTCCGACATGGATATGAAAGGCATGGATATGGGCAGGATGGGTGGCATGAACATGGATGGAATGGGCATGAAGAATATGAAAATGGATAGTTTAGGCATGGGCAACATGAATGGAATGGACATGAAGAATATGAAGATGGATAGCTCAATTGGTAATATGAACGGAATGGACATGAAAGATATGAATATGGATAGCTCAGGTATGAGCCACATGAATGGAATGGGTATGAAGAATATGAATCATTCAGAAATGGGCAATATGCATGGAATGGATATGGGACAAGAAGGCAGCGAAGATTCGGTCATTTTTAATTACGATATGCTTCGTGCATTACATCCTACTAGTTTTGATACCACAAAACATCCGGTGCGCAATCTTACCTTTAACCTTACCGGCAGCATGTGGCGATACATTTGGAGTATTAATGGTAAAACCCTTTCCGAAAAAGATTCTATTCAGGTAAAAGAAGGCGAGATATTGCGCATTACCATGAAGAACGAAACCATGATGTACCATCCCATGCACCTCCACGGGCATTTCTTTAGAGTGTTGAATGCAGACCGCACTTATTCGCCGTTAAAACATACAGTAATTGTGCCACCAATGCGTACCATTACCATTGAATTTTTGGCAGATGAAATGGGGAATTGGTTCTTCCATTGCCATATTCTTTATCACATGATGGCCGGAATGGCTCGCAGTTTTCAGTACACGAATTATGAAGCGCCACCGATAATGAAAAACTATCCCATGAGTAAATTGTTCAACGATGATAATCATTGGTTTTTCTGGGGCAACGCCACTGTTGCATCCAATCGGGAAGGGGGCTATTTATCCTATTCCAACCGTAAAAATTGGGTGCAGGTGATGGGCGATTACGGAGCATGGCAAGAGGGCAAAAGCTATCAAACCTCTCCCGGCTGGTTGACATCGGCGCATCCGTATGAAGTCACTGGTACTTACGAACACTTTGTAACGCGTTTTTTAAGGCCTTATGTGGGCGTAGTTGCCAGCAACCAGGATGAATACACCAAATATTACATAGACCACGACAAAACCGTTCCGCAAAATGATGTAAGAGGTTTGGTGGGCGTACGTTACCTGTTGCCGCTGTTTTTAAACGCCGATTTAAGAATTGATTCGCGGGCGCATGTACGTTTTACCATGAGTGGCGAAACCTGGCTTTTTCCACGGATATGGCTTACTTATATGGCCAATACCGACAAAGAATACGAAGCCAATTTAGAATATATGCTCAGTCAGCGTTTCTCATTGACAGGCGGCTATAATTCTGACTATAAGTGGGGCGGTGGGGTAATCGCAAGGTTTTAAATAGCCGGTTTTTATAAAAAAAGAATTATTGAAAAAGCATTTATTATATCAAGCAGGCTGCAGAAAAGAGATTTTGCAGCCTGCTTTGAATTTGAAAATTAAAATGATGATACAAGTGTGCTAATCCTGACTCTTAAAGTTGAATAGTAAACAAACCTGCCTACCGGCAAAGGCAGGCAAATAATAGGGATTTTTATTTTGATAAGGATTTCCTACTGCTATTGGCTAACTCGCATAGAGATTTGTTTTTCTTTGGCTGATTGAAGGTTTTGTAGCCTTGTCGGCTTTTTTAAAATTCTGGAAACAGGGTTCAGTATTGTTTGTAGTAAAGCAACAAAAAAAAGAATTTTTGTTTTCATGTAATTAATAAAATTGATTTGATCATTAAAGTATTTAACAGTGTTTTCTTTTTAAAATCCAGCCACAAAAATAAACATACTTAGCTTTGCTAAATTGATACAGAGATTCAATGACTGAAATAAAAAATATAATACGCAAAGTTTTCCTTCTTTTTATTGATATTTTAAGTTTCGGATTTGTTACAGCGAGGCAGGTTATTTTACCCCGTAAAAGAAAAAAAGGGAATCTGTTGTATAGTTTATTTATTTTTTTTGTGGGAATAATAGAAAGAGTTGGCAATTTCGAATATGGTGTATTTCACATGGCCAACTTTTTAAGGCAAAAGTATATTAAACAAGGCCTTCTGATAGTTGCCTCAGTTTTATTTCTATTGTCATCACTTGAGTGGACTGGCGAAAAAATCCTTAATAACAATTCTCATAATTACATAGAGCAGTTTTCATCTGCTAGCTTACAAAAGGAAACTGTTTATGAGCAAGGGAATATAAAAGAACAAACACAAGAAATATTCGCAGGAAATGGCTACCCTGTTTATAAAAATATTCTCTGCAATTGTACTCAATTCTCAGCTTCCATAAAGGGCTACTTTCTTTTTCGTAGTATTCGTATTTGATACCATTTATAAATTTTGTTCATTATCCTTCATTTTAAGGATAACAGTGTAATTTATTTTAAATGTGCATCAAATTATTTTATCAATGAAAAAATTAATCAATCTTCTTTTCTTATTTCCTCTTTTTGCTCATGCCCAAAACAGCTTTAGGGCAATTCTTAAAGACAACGCCACCAATGAAAATCTTACAGGGGTATCAGCTTTTATTCATAAATTAAAAATGGGCGCTTCCTCAGATTCCAGCGGGATGATATCCATCAATAATATCCCAAAAGGTGAGTATGAAATTGTCTTTTCTTCAATCGGTTATACAGAAAAGGAAATGGAATTTTCATTTCCATTATCGCAACAGCAACCGGTTGAAATTCTTTTACAAAAAGAAACCAACGAATTAAACGATGTTATTGTTTCAACCACCAGAACTAATTCGCGTATAGAGGATATTCCAATCCGGGTAGAGGTCATTGGAAAAGATGAGGTAAATGAGGAAACCAATATTAAACCTACCAACATTTCAAAACTTTTATTAGAATCATCAAGCATACAGGCGCAGCAAACTTCCGCGGTTAATGGAAATGTGAGTATGCGATTACAGGGGCTTGACGGTAAATATACACAGATACTTAAGGATGGTTTTCCTCTTTAGGGCGGATTTGCGCAGGGGTTGAGTATTATGCAGATTCCTCCGCTTGATTTGAAGCAAATAGAAATAATTAAAGGGTCTTCTTCACTGTATGGCAGCGATGCAATCGGTGGTATCATCAATTTAATTTCCAAACAACCACATGAAAAAAGAGAATTGACATTTTTGGGAAACCGGACTTCCCAATCAGGGACAGATGTTGATGGATATTTTTCTCAGAAATGGAAAAAAATTGGCCTTACTTTTCTTACAGCCAATAACTTTCAAAAAGCGGTAGATGTTAGTAAAAATGGCTTTTCTGATGTTCCGCAAACCAAAACTTTTACTATTACACCCACCCTTTATTATTATTTTAATCCCCGTACCACCCTGCGTTTCGGGCTTAATGGAACTTTTGATAATCTCAAAGGGGGAGATATGCTTGTATTGAAAAATCAACCTGACAGCTTGCACCAATTTTATGAGCAAAATATTTCCAATCGAGTTTCCTCGCAATTCTTATTTGAGAAAAAATTTGAAAAAGGCCATTCATTAACCATCAAAAACAGTGAATCTTATTTTGACAGGGGGACTAATCAACCTGCATCAACTTTTAAAGGGAATCAAACCAGTACCTACTCTGAAGCTTCTTACAATTTTAAAATAGCAAAACAACAATTTGTTGCCGGTGTAAATGTTACTTCTGAAAAATTTACAGAGGACAGCAGTAAAAGCCACCTTCAGAGAAATTTTAATTATATAACCTCAGGGATATTTTTGCAGGATGACTGGAAACCCACTCAGAAATTTACTTTGGAGGCAGGATTGCGGACCGATTATCAAAACCAATTCGGAACTTTTGTGTTACCGCGTTTGGCCGTAATGTATAAATTCAATAAAGAATTTTATGTAAGAGCCGGTAGCGGACTGGGTTACAAATTGCCCACTATATTTTCAACAGAAGCAGAACAGGCAGGTATTAATAATATCCAGCCTTTATCCAATACTATTCAAGCAGAAAAATCAACCGGAGGGAATTTAGATTTTAATTATAAAAAACAGATTGGAGATGAAAGTTCAATAAACGTCAATCAATCCTTTTTTATTACACAAATAAATAACCCTTTGGAACTGGATACTTTTCACTTTGCAAATAGGAGTAAGCCCATAATAACAAAAGGTTTTGAAACGAATGTCCGCTTAAATATTGATGACTTTCAATTTTTTGTAGGGTATAGTTTTATTGATGCACGAAGAAAATACAACCCCATTCAATCCTTTGTTCCGTTAACTCCAAATAACAAAATAAATATTGACATTATTTATGAAAAGGAAGATAATTTTTCTGTTGCTTTTGAAGGATATTACCTTTCCTCCATGTACCGTGATTATGATACAAATACGAAAAGTTATTTCACAAGCGGTTTGATTGCACAAAAACATTTTAAGCATTTTGATTTAATTGCTAATTGCGAAAATATATTTGATGTGAGACAAACACGGTTTGAAAATATTGTAATTACTCCAATAAGCAATCCTACTTTCAGACAAATTTATGCACCGTTGGATGGAAGGGTTTTTAATGTAGCGATAAGATAAAGTTGTAATTTTATTAAGATTTATTATTCTCCAAAATTTAAATTTACGCTAAAGTATCCTGTAATTAATTTGATATTTTATTTTGAGATCTTGTAAATTTTCATTTGGCTTGAAATATGTGTTAACAGGAAACATTGCTTTATCAGAAAAATAGGATATATACGCCTGGACAGTGGAAGGAGAGCTATATTTAATGAACCAAAAGGGAAGAAAAAGATTCACGGCAAGGGCTGCCAGCCCATTTAAAAGTGCCAAATAAGAAACATATAATTTGTTTATGGGAGAATGTAAAGCAAATCTATACTTCAGTAGTAATAATTTTATGTTACCAAATTATTATCAAAACATCAATTTTTTGTAAAGCTCTTGCAGCAAACAATTTTCTGTGCAAATTTGTGGTAAGTAAATCAATCTCTGCATTAGTTGTATTGATTCTACATCAAGTGTTTTGTGTTTTTCAAACCTGGTGAATTTCTATTTTATGGGAAATAGAGATATAAATAATTTCTTGGTTTACTGCTTCGTAATGTAACAATTTAAAAATCTATCATGAGGTTGCTGGTAATCGAAGATGAAATAGAAATGTCCAAAAGCATTTGTGCTTATATGCAGAAAAATAATTTTATTTGTGATACTTCTTATGACTTTCCTGATGCGAGTCAAAAAATTGATGAAAATAATTACGACTGTATCCTGCTGGATATAAACCTTCCCAATGGCAACGGTCTAAGCGTTTTGAATCAATTGAAATGGTTGGGTAAATCAAACGGCGTTCTTATTATTTCTGCTAAAAATTCCCTGGAAGATAAATTAGACGGCCTCAACTTAGGAGCTGATGATTACCTGACAAAACCATTTCATTTAGCCGAGCTTTCTGCGCGTATCGAAACTATTTTGCGAAGAAAATATTTTGGAGGGCAAATCCACGTTGTAACTGATGACTTTATAATAGAAATTCAGGATAAAATTGTGTATTGTAAAGATCAGCCAATTGATCTTACCAGGAAAGAATACGAATTGCTCCTGTATTTTACAGCTAATAAAAATAAAGTCATTACCAAAGAAGCGATTGTTGAACATCTGTGGGGAGACTATATATACATGAATGATAATTACGATTTTATTTATACACACATAAAAAATCTGCGAACAAAATTGATGCAAAGCGGCTGCCGTGATTGTATCAAAGCTGTTTACGGAATGGGATATAAATTTAATACAGAAAAAAGTGGCCAAATTACCCACGGCAAATGAAAATGCTAACCAAATATTCGTTAGTTAATCTAATCGTAATGGTTACTATTTTTATAGTTTCAGCACTTTTTTTATACAAGTTCACCCAGGTAATTCTTATTCGGGAAATGGACGCTGATCTTACCGGTGTAGAAAAGCAAGTGCGACAATATGTGAAGCAATATAATGCCTTTCCCGAAGATCATCCTTTGGATGAAGAAGAATTCAGTTTTGTATCAACGGGTAATCAAAAAATAAAGCGCATCAGTGGTTTAATGCAAATGTTTAGTAAGCGGGAAAACAAGATGCATAATTTTATGAAACTTGATTTTCCGCTTCGCTTTGAAAATAACTGGTATAAGGTAACGATTGCCAAACCGATTAAAGGAATGCATCATTTTTTGCGCGCACTTATTACTATTTCAATCTCCACTATTTTACTTATTATTTTAATTTCGGTTTTGCTCAATAGGTTTTTATTAAGAAGGCTATGGAGGCCATTTTACCAATCTATGAAAGTCATGCGCAATTTTAAACTTGGTGAAACAAGAATGCTTGATTTTCCTAAAACTTCCACAAATGAATTTTCCTTTATGAATGAAAGCCTGCTTTTTGCGACCGAAAAAGCCAAACAGGATTATCTTTTACTAAAAGAATTTACAGAAATCGCTTCACATGAGATACAAACTCCATTATCTATCATACGATCAAAACTTGATATGATGATACAGGAAGAAGGCGTTTCACAAAAGCAAAGCGAGTTGGCAAAAGAAGCCTATTCTTCTATAAAAAAATTATCAAGATTAAATCAATCACTGTTGATGCTGGCTAAGATAGAAATCCAGCAGTTTGCTAATAAAGAGATGATGAATCTCAAAGAAAAAGCAGAAGAAAAAATGGAGCAGTTCCGGGAATTGTGGCAAAGTAATCAAATCACTATAACTTCTGAAATAAATGAAAGCTTTTGTTTTATAAACCCTGAATTGCTTGATATTTTGTTGAATAATTTATTCAGCAATGCAAGTAATCACAATGTTCCCAACGGCTTTATCAAAATTAACCTGGCGAAGAATAAATTGACGATTAGTAACAGTGGCTCACCAAAACCACTGGATAAAACTAAGTTGTTTACCCGTTTTTATAAACCGTCCATAAGCAGCAATAGCAACGGTTTGGGGCTCTTTATTATTAAACAAATTGCAATATTATCCGCGGTCAGTGTAAGCTATAATTACGATGAGAATGTACATTCGTTTATTGTAGCCTTTTAGTAAATCTGTTTTTTTTCTGAAGTTATTATTACCATTCAATTAAGAAATCATCATCATTAGGTTAATTCCTTTTTCCGGGAAGATATTCATAGTTTGACTCTATAAGTTTGCATCTCGATAACAAACAAAATGATCAAATAAATGAGTGATACTATAAAGCCCCGAAATCCTAAAAAGTTTAAAAAACTGCAATTTGTCTTCATTTCATTTTCCCTTACGTTCATTTTTTTAACATTCATAGAAGCCTTTGCTTTTTCCCAGGTAATAAAAGGAAAAGTGACTGACCTACAAACAGGCGAGCCTCTTGTTGATGCAACAGTAACTTTAAAGAGTAATACTAAAAAATATAATACCAATAGCGGGCTCGATGGTTCTTTTGTATTTAAAAACATTGAAGCTGGAACTTATACAGAGATCGTTCAGTATGTAGGTTATGATGAGCAGGAGATAAAAGCAGAAGCAAAAAAGGGGATTACTGTCCGAAACGATATCCAATTAAAAGTGCACGCCCATAAATTGAATGCTGTTATTGTAAGTGCAAATATGAATAAGGGATCTGATATTAGCGCGCGGCGTTTAGAAAGAATATCTTCGAATTTATTGAACATTATATCTGCCAGGGCAATAGAGAACTCTTCTGATATCACAGTTGGTAATGTGTTGCAGCGTGCTACAGGTGTTTCGCTGGTAAAAAACAGTTCGGGAGATGGAGAATATGCTATTATCCGTGGAATGTCAGACCGCTATAATTATACAACTATCAACGGTGTAAAAATCCCCAGTCCTGATGACAAGACGCGTTCCATTCCCCTGGATATTTTTCCCGCCGATCTTTTGCAAAGATTAGAAGTAATAAAATCACTTACACCATCTATGGAAGGTGATGCTATCGGAGGCGTTACTAACATGGTGCTTAAAGAAGCGCCTGAACACCTGACCTACACCCTCAATGGTTCACTAGGTTATAGTAACTTTTTTAATAACCATACTTTTACCACTTTTGATCATAGCAGTGCCACATGGAAGACCCCCTATGAAATTCACGGATCTGGTTATGCACCCCAGCCTTCCGATTTCAATGTTAAGTATCTGGAATACAAAACAGTCAACTATCCTGTTAATGGGTTTATTAATGGTAGTATTGGAGATAGGATAAGCAAAAACCTGGGCTTTCTCGCAGCCATTAGTTACCAGCATACATATAGTGGAAGTACATCTTTATTTTACCCGCCAAGCGGGCAACCCCAGCCTATACCCACCGCCAATACACCTGTGTTTGGTCCAATTGAATATCGCACCTATAACAATCTCCAAAATAGGCTGGGTACTCACCTGGTGCTGAACTATGATTTTAATGAGCATAACAAGATCAGTTTTTATACTTCCTTTTTTCAATTAGACAGGATACAGCATAGAAATCTTCAGCAGGGATTGTCACAATATTTACATTTATCTGGGCAGGATTATGTTTATGACCGGTCTCTGTTTCAAAGACAGATCATCTGGACAAATAGCTTACAGGGTAAACATCAGATCAATGATAAATTATCTGCAGATTGGTCACTTGTATATTCGGAGGCTCAAAGCAAAACTCCTATATGGATAGACCAACAATATTCGGATATCATAAGTTATGATAATAGCTCGCACAAGGTTACTTCAGAGCAAAAAAATTTGCAGGATTTTCCGTTCATTTTCACACACTCAAATGAAATTGACCGCTCCGGCTATCTAAATCTACATTATCAACTGGCGGATGCACTGGAGCTTTCATTCGGGGGAATGTACCGGCATAAAACGCGTGACAATGTTTATGAATCGTATCAGTTGTATGCAGGTAATCAGCCGTTTACTTCAATACAAGATGCTTCCTTTCCGAGGTTAACAAGAGTGGATACAACAGACGGGTTAACCTACACATCGATAGAAAATGTCCTTGCCTATTATGGTGAATTGAAATGGACATATAAAAAATGGGATATACTCGGCGGTTTGCGTGTAGAGAATACACATCATAGTTATGTCTCTGAACTATCGATTTATTTGCCGGGCA
>JGI20206J14855_1000623_pt1 | contig 11694 bp, 9 predicted proteins | sample NGESurdeep092012_6_FD_14855 | JGI IMG/M metagenome (IMG submission 14855) | reverse complement strand
GCCATGGTGCCTCGGGCGCTCGAAGCGGCCGACGAACTCGCCGCGAGCGGCATCGACTGCACCGTCGTCGACGTCAGGTCCCTCGTCCCGCTCGACACGACCACAATCCTTCGTGAAGTGGCTTCAACGGGGCGACTGTTCACCGTGGAAGAGAACCCCCGTCTCTGCGGGTGGGGAGCGGAAGTCGCCTCGATCGTCGCCGATGAGATCTTCTACGACCTCGACGGTCCAGTCGTTCGCATCACGACGCCACATATTCCCTTGCCGGCCGCGGACGCCCTCGAAGACATGGCGATCCCGAGCGTCGAGCGCATCGTGACCACCGTCCACAAGTCGATGAACTCGTAGTCGACGAGATTGTTCATCGCTGTCCTTGAGACAAGGGCCATGCGCGGGGCTCCTCTGCCCTAGTTTGGAGTAATGCAACGTCGCCAGTACATCATCGAGGGACGCGAGTCGATTCGTGGATGGTTTGAGCGCGCTGACGCAGAACTCTTTAGCGCCATCGATATGGCGCAGCGCAGCGTTGGGCTCGTAGGTGACATATTGGAAATTGGTTGCTATCAGGGTTCAAGCGCCGTCCTGCTCGAGTATCTCCGTCGCCCGAATGAGCGGTTGGTCGTGTGTGACCTCTTCCAAGAAGTCCCAACAACGCTCGATGACTTCCACCAACGAACCGACTCGTACTCCGATCTCAGCGAGGAGAGCTTCGAAGTCAACTTTCTACGATATCACAAAAACCTTCCGGAGATTATTTCCGGATCATCAACGATGCTCCCCTCAATGAATCTTGGCCGAACTTTCCGCATAATTCACGTCGATGGCTCACACGAATACGACATCGTTCGATCGGACCTGTTGTTGGCGAAATCACTCTTGATACCAGGTGGATTCGTGATTTTTGACGACATCATCGCGCTGCACACGCCCGGGGTGACGGCCGCGGTATGGGAAGGCGTCATGAACGATGGCCTCATTCCCGTGTACCAAACGCACAAACTCTACGGAACGTGGGACGATCCGGTCGACGTGGAGCTTCCTCCCGACTTTCTTCGATACACACACAATGTGCGTGGACACGTGATGAGCCATCTTGAGTACGTGCCCGCTCCCTCTGGATGAGGTGGTCGCACGGGGGACCTGGAAGCAAAGCGGCGTCGAAGGTATGACGAGCATTCAGACGCGATTGAGACCTTTCTTCGAGCGGTCGAGAAGCGCGTCTGCTCATTTCTTGGTGTGATTCAATTGAATTGATAAGGCGCGAGTAAATCTGGTCGAGTCCCTCTGTTCATTTCCCTAGTATGGAGCAATGGTTCAATCAGGGGAGTCCGTAAAGGGCCACCTCATCTGCGCCATCGTCACCCCCAGCTATCTCGATCAGTTCTTGATTCTGGGTGAGTCAGTCGCGCGCGCCATGCCAACGGCGGAGGTTCGGGTCCTCATTCTGCAAGACTGCAGCGACGTTGGGGTCATTCAAGAGAAGATCGACCACTATCTCGCTGCAGCGCAAAGCAGCGCGAGTCATGTGGCCATCACCATTGATGAGTGCGACTGGGAAGACTTTGACATCGAATCGGCATCGCTCTTCTACAACATCCTGGAGTTTGCCACGTCAGTAAAGCCAGCCCTTTTGCGCTCGTTCCTTCGTCAGGACTGGCAGCGGGTGACGTATTTGGATCCCGATATTCAAATATTCAACGACTTCACGTCCGTGCTGGACGACGACATGGACGTGTCACTGACACCGCACCTGTTTACTGACATTCCAAGGGACGATTTCAAACCATCGACCAACGATATCCTCAGTGCCGGTTTTTTCAACCTCGGGTTCTGTTCGGTACGGCCAGGCGCGCTGCCGTTCTTGGACTGGTGGAGCGAACGCCTTCAATTCGACTGTCTGATCGATCACGCGGCGGGCTACTTCACTGATCAGAAAATACTCGACCTCGCCCCCTTGAAGACCAAACTCCAGGTCGTCATGGAACCAGGATGCAACGTGGCCTACTGGAATCTCCACGAGCGTCGGATCGTCAAGGATCAAGGCGAGTGGAAGGTTGCCTTCGATGGATCGCTGGAGCCTCTCTATTTCTTCCACTTCAGTGGTTTCATTTGGAATCGATCCCCGTCCCTCTCAAAACACGCCAGTCGCCGGGTGCTTGGCGACGCGGTGCCGAGGTCCTTCGCCAGCCAGTACGAAAAACTGCTGCGCGAAGACAGTGATGAGAAGGACGACATCGAATTCACGATTGGTGGCACAACCCTCGAAGACTCGATCCCGGTCCAGTGGAGGCGCTCGCTTCGAGAGGACGCCGAGGTGCACGTCCGTGCGGGGTTGACGCTGCGTCAGGTACGAGAGGAGATCTACTCTCCGCGCTACCAACAGAAATGGTCTGCGTGTCGAACATGCGGGATCGAACACGGCAATTTCGGAACGAGAGTCCAAACGTTTCTCGCCGGCTGGGCCTGTCACCCATCACTCGAAGGTGTGCCCAACGCGATCAGCGCGTACTTCCGAATACCGCACCATCAGTTTCGCGCGTCCGCAATGGAACAGTTGATATGGGCGTCGGACTTCTTTGAAGACGACGTGCGCGGACAAGAAGATCTCGTAGAGGAAGTGCTCGCGGCCGCGTCGCACGCCATCGAGAACTCCGTTGACCTCAAACTCGTTGGTTACTTCACGTACCCCGCGGGCGTAGGGCAGATCGCGCGCTGGACGCTGAAGACGCTCGAGGAAGCGGACATCCACCCGGCGATTGATCGTATTTTCGTGACGAGCGACTCCTACGAATACCTCTCCCATCTCCTCAAACGCAAGAATCCACTGGCGGCATCGAACGCGGGCGTTCTGTGTTTCATCAACGCCGATCAGTGGGACGTCCACGTGACGGCATCCCAACGAGTCAATCCCACGATTCAACACGTGGAAGCGGTATGGGCCTGGGAACTCGAGCACATTCCCAGTCGGATGTTCATTGTCGCGTCTTCCGGCGAGATCGAGCGAGTGCACGCTCTTTCGAACTGGAGCGCCCACGCGATGGCGAAAGTTCTTCCCGTACCGGTGGACCGCTTTGCCCCCTTCGATTTGAATCTGCTGCAGACGCTGCTTGTGCCTCCGCCCGCAACGACGCCAAGGCCATCGCCCCGTTACATCCTCGCCTCGTTCGACGCCAAGAGCTACTTGAGTCGCAAGAACCCTGAGGGCATCTTGAATCTATGGCAACGAGTGCAAACGGACTATCCCGATCACTCGCTGATTATCAAGAGCACGAGTCTGCGGGATTTTGCGCCCAGCGAACTTCTCGAATTCATTGACACCACTGCGAGAACCATTCTCATCGATGAGCACTTCTCGGACGGCGACTACTTCAACCTCATGGGCAACTGCGATGCCTTCATATCCCTCCATCGCTCCGAGGGTATGGGACTGGCGCCAATAGAGGCCGGACTGTGCGGTCTGCCAGTGCTCTACACGAACTACGGCGGTGTCTCAGAATTTATGGAAGAGGGATTCTTCCCGGTCTCGTACAATTTGACGCAAGTGGGCGAGAGCCTTCATGAAACGGGGCCCTACGACAAAATGGCGTGGTGGGCCGAACCCGATCTGGATGACGCGGAACGCCAACTGCGTCGCGCACTCGAGATTTCGGTCAATGGCGACGACACGGATTCGATCAACGTCGACCGTAAGATGCTCCAGGAGAACCTGGTCGCCGCGCAGCACGAAGTGGTGAGCACCGCGCAGCGGCTCATGACGCTCGAACCTAAAAATGGCGGACCTGATGACAGCCACTTGATGGCTCGCCTCGAGGTGCGCCCCAAAGTAGTTGACGTTGACGAGCCGTTCAAACAGAAGAACGTCAATCCACTGCTCTTCGCATTCGTGGCCGTGTTTTACAGTGCCTACAAGGTGCTCCCAGCCAGAGTTCGCTACCAGTGCTCGTCGGCGCTCAACAAATTGAGGGGCTAGCGGGAGCGCACGAACCCTGCGGACTCAAGTGCGCAACCGTGACGCAATGTGCTCGACTCAACGGGGACCGAGGTCACTTCGCTGAGTGTCAAGGTGTTCCTAGCTGGCTCTCTAGGGCCACGCGTCCACTTCGGCGAACGTATCGATTAGTTCGTGTAGCTCGCGCCGGCGCTGACGGCGTCGTCTGACTGGCCAGAGGCCGGGTGGCCGGCGATGAACCGTCGGAGGTCCATCGCATCCAATCTTCGAATCCCTCAAAAGAAAGAAAATCTTGCAAGACGGATTCGCGCTTTAGTACTTCTATAGAAAATAGTGTAATTGAAGCCCTAATGAATCGGAAATTGAAGAGTTTCGTCATCCTGCCCCTCGTCGATGGGACTGCGCGTGGCGCTCTTAGTTGGTGTCCGGCGGCGAGAGGACGTCGACGCCTAAGTCGACCGTCGCGCGTCGTACCGGCGCCCGACCCCCTCGCAGCCACGAGGTGACGGCCGCCAGCAGACAGATGATCGTCGCGAAGTCGAGGGCCGGGTGCAGTCCGGACACGAAGGCCTTCTGGATGATCCTCGGAAAGAACGTGTGGCCAACGACGGTCGTGCGTGCACTCGCACTGAGTGCGCCCAGCGCGTGGGGACCGAGCAGGTGCACCATCGGGTTGTAGCCGAGCAGCGACGCGAAGAGCGTCGTGACCGGGGGCAGTGTCGCGACGTGACGTGCCGTGGCGGCGGCGACGCCCTGATGCGTGAGGCCGACGTAGAGCGCGTGGGGTAGCGTCCTCGAGAGTCCGACGATCATCAAGGTGAAGAAGATGCCGATCGAGACGACCTGTCCGGAGTTCTGAAAGGTCGAGTTCATGCCCGAGCCCACGCCTCGATGCTCGGGCGGCAACGCGTTCATCACGCTCACGCGATTGGGGGCGGAGAAGGCGCCCATCGCGAGCCCGTTCAAGAACAGCAATAGCCCGAAGGTCGGGTACGAGAAGTTCGCGGGCAGGAACTGCAACAAGATGAACGACGCGGCGGCGCCGACCATGCCACCGACGGTGAAGGGGCGCGAGCCGTAGCGGTCCGAGAGGAAACCGCACAACGGTCCCGCGACCAAGAAGCCTCCGGTGAGCGGTAGCAACGCGATGCCGGCCCACAGCGGCGTGTTCGAAAAGTTATAGCCGTGCAGGGGCAGCCAGATTCCCTGGAGCCAGATGACCATCGTGAACATGAGTCCGCCGCGGCCGACGGCCGCGAGCAGCGTCGAGATGGAGCCCGCGGAGAAGGCCCGAATCCGAAAGAGGCTGAGGCGAAACATCGGATCGTCGGACTTCGTCTCGATGCGCGCGAAGAGCACGAGCGAGAGCACGCCGAGGATCAGAGACCCCAGCACGAGTGGGCTGGTCCACCCCATGACGTGGCCGCCGTAAGGCTGGATCCCGTACGTGATGCCCACCATGAGCGCGATGAGTCCCACGGCGAAGGAGAGGTTGCCACTCCAGTCGATGTGGTGCGCGCGCTTGGTCGGCACCTCGCGGAGTTTCAGGTACGCCCAGATCGTGCCGAAGAGCCCGATGGGCACCGAGATGATGAAGATCAGTCGCCACTGAATCGGCCCGAGCAGTCCGCCGAGCACGAGACCGATGAACATCCCCGAGATGCCGGCGATCTGGTTGATGCCAATGGCCATGCCGCGTTGACGCTCGGGAAACGCGTCAGTGAGGATCGCCGTCGAGTTCGCGATGAGAAACGCCGCGCCGACGCCCTGGAAGAGTCGCATGATGACGAGCCAGAGCGCGGCGGCCGTGCCTGACATCCAGGTGATCGAGAGCAGTAACGAGAAGAAGGTGTAGATCACGAAGCCCAGGTTGTACATCCGTACGCGCCCGAGCATGTCGCCGAGTCGTCCCAGACTGACGACCAGGACCGAGGTCACGATCATGAAGCCGAGGATCATCCACAACAAGTAGAACGTGTTGCCGGGCTGGAGGGGATTGATATGGATGCCGTTGAAGATGTCGGGCAGGGCGATCAGAACAATGGACGTGTCGATGGTGGCCATCAACACGCCGAGGGTCGTGTTGGAAAGTACGAGCCACTTGTAGCGATCGGAGTCGGGTCGCTCGAGGTCGCCGTGACGCACGCGCGTCGAAGCGACGCTCACGAGTTGGATTCGCTCAACAACCCGCTCGGTACTGCGTCGAGGGTATGAAGGATCGCGGTGGCGAGGCTACGCGCGCTCGCGGCACTGAGTTCGAGCGCGACACGCGCCGCGGGTCCCTTCACCGGGTTCAGTACGTCGATCATGAGGGCGTGCCCGGCGCCGTAGTGAACGGGGTGGTCGAAGTAGACCGTCGCGTCGGTGACCTTCGTCCAGCCGTCGGGCGTCTTGGCGCTGCCCACGATGGTGAGCTTCTCCGTTTGATAGGTACACATGGTGGCTCCTTAACTGATCGTGCGCTCGAGGAACGTGAAGATGTCGTGCCAGCCCTCGTTCGCCGCTTCGGGCCGGTACGACGGTCGGTCGGTGGAGAAGAACGCGTGGCCCGCGCCGTCGAAGGTGCGAAAGGTGATCTCCTTACCGGCCTTCGTGAGCACTTCGGCGAGTGTCTCAACTTGCTTGGGCGACGGGTTCTGGTCGTCGGCGCCGAATAGTCCGAGCAACGGGGCCGAAAGGTTGTCCGCCTCGTTGACCACGGCCTTGAAGTTGAGTGGTATTTCGGGCGGAGCGTCGACGGTGATGAACCCGCCGTAACAGACGACGACGGCGTCGAGGGGCAGGCGACAACCAGCGAGGAACGACTGGCGCCCACCCGAGCAGTAGCCAATGGAGGCGACCTTGCCGTTCGAGGTCGCCAGCGCCTTCAGGTGCGCCATCGCGCCCGCCACGTCACCGACGACTTGGTCATCGGGCACGCCGCCCAGGGCGCGCGCGGTCGCCGCGGCGTCGTCGCTACTCGCGCCTGGTGCCTCGCGGTGATAGAGGTTCGGCATCAACGCGGCGTAGCCGTTCGCAGCAAACTTCCGCGCGATCTCTTTGGTGGCCTCGTCGTAGCCCGGCAGGTGGTGAATCACGACGATCGAACCGTGGTGCTCAGCGTCGGTGGGCTGCGCTAGGTAGGCCTCGATCTCGTCGCCCCCGTTGCCCTTGATCATGATGGTGTCGGCCCGAAGATTGTGCGTCATGGGATCCTTTCGTGTGGTCGTTCGACTGACGTTACGTCGAGTCGTCGATGAGAAACGCTGACGGGGAAGTAGTTACCTAAAGTAACTATGTGCTACGTTACCACAGTGACCAAGGCGATGAAGGCGTTGACGAGCGACACTACCCTCGAGCGCGAGTGGGGTCGACTTCGCCGGAGTCAACTCATGCAACTGGTGCGCGCGGGGAGCGAACCGGGTCTCAGTCCCCTGGCCATCGAGCTGCTTCGAGCGGTGCTCGAAGCCGGTGAGATTCGCGCGTCGGACTTGGCGAACAAACTCTTCGTCACGAAGACGTCCATCAGTCGCTACGTGAACGAGATGTTGAAGGAGAACCTGCTCACCCAGCGTCCCGATCCCGCGGACGGCCGCGCGACGCTCCTCGGAGTCTCGTTGTCGGGTCGACGGACCCTGGAACTGCGAGAGGCCCGACGGTCCAAGGTGTTGCACGAGCTCTGCGCCGAATGGCCCAACGGCGACGTCGCGACCCTCACCACGTTGCTCCAACGCCTGAACGACGGGATTCTTGAGCGCCGTCTCCGGGAACGACAACTCGCGACGGATTGAACGTGGAGCGTTACGCGTCCTCGACGACCATTGAATTTCTTTCGGCGGTGCCAGTAAAGTAGGCAATTCCTCCCGACACGAGGAGCAGCAGACCCGACACCGACAGCGCGATGTTCAGCCCGTGCGTGAACGCACCGTACGCCGCGTTGACCACCCGATTAATGATGCCGTCGATGACCTTGTTGCCGTGGCCGGCAACTTTCCTCTCCTGAGAGTTCACGCTGCCCGTGATGACGGCGTTGATGATGATCGAACGGTAGGAGGAAGGGATGCCAATCTGTATAAGTCGATGGGTCAAGTTGACCGTGAGTTGGCCGTTCACGATGGAACCAAGGATCGCGACGCCGGTCACGGCGCCGAGTTCGCGACTGGTGTTGATGGTCGAGGCGGCCATGCCGGAGTTGGCGGCCGGCATGCTGATGAGGGCGGTCGCGTTGATCGGTACGACGATGATGCCAAAGCCGATCCCGGCGATACCCATCGCGAAGCCGAGGGACCCGAGTCCGGCGGTGGGACTGATGATCGCGTCGGTCAGTAACACGCCCACACCGGCGAGAAGACATCCCACCGTCATCGGTACGCGCGAACCCACACGGCCCACCCAGCGTCCCGTGAAGAGCGAGGCGACCACCATGCCGCCGAGCAAGGGAAGGAAGTCGAGCGCGAGGGTGTAGGGACCGACCGCCGCGACGACCTCCAAGTAGAGCGCCACGAAGAAGAAGATGGAGAAGATCGCGAAGTAGCTGGTAAAGGCGATGGTCGTCGAGCCAGCGAAGGCGCGATTGCGAACCCACCTGACGTTCAGCATCGGGTACTTCGTCTTCGACTCGACGATGAAGTAGATGATGAAACTCAGTCCCGCGATCGAATACAGCGTGAGGACACCGCTCGAGTAGTACCCCCACGTCTCACCGGAGATCGTGGCGAAGGTGGCGAGGCCGAGCGCCACCGCGGCGAGGACGAAGCCGTAGCCGTCGATGCGTCGACGAATATCGTTCACGCTTTCGGGCAACGCGATGGCCGCGATGACGAGCACGACCGCGCCGAAGATGAAGTTGAACCAGAAGACCGCGCGCCACGACCACAGTCCGACGAGCACGCCACCGATGACGGGACCGAGCGCGAGCGCGAGTCCACTGACCGCGGCCCACGCGCCGAGCGCGCGAGCCCGCGCCTTCTTCTCGGGGTAGATGTGACGAATCATCGAGAGCGTGCTCGGCTCGGAACCCGCGGCACCAACGCCCATGATCACCCGGCCGATGATGAGTTCGCCGGGCGAGCTGGCGAACGCGCACACGAGAGATCCGCCACAGAAGATCACGACGCCGACGAGCATGACCTTCTTTCGTCCGAAGTTGTCGCCGAGGGACCCGCAGATCAACATGAGACTAGCGAAGGCCAGCGCGTAACCGCCTACGACCCACTGGAGTTGCGACACGCCTGCGTGCAACTTGGACTGCACGCTCGTCAGCACTGCACTGGCGATGGTGTTGTCGAGAAACGTAAGGAAGAGGATCGCGAGGAGTGACGCGAAGGAGAAATGGGCCTTTAGTTGGTCGGCGATGGAGGTTCGGCGCTCTTGGAGCGTACGAGTCAGGAACGACGGCGAGTCGTTCTGCTCGTCCATGTGCCCCTTCTCCGATCACGAAGTCGCCGGTGCCGTGATTCGACACCGGCGACTGCTTTCACTGTTCACTTCGTACGTCTTGCGTCGGCCTCGGGCCCGACGCGCTGGTCCACTCGAGCACGTCGTCACCCGGGTGGACGAGGAGAAACTACTTCTTTGCGGGTGCCTTAAAGGTGATGATCGCCACTGCCGAGTCGCTACCGGCCGCGTTACCCGCGCTGACGGCGCAGTTCTTTAGGTTGGCCTTGTTCGTACCACAGGTGCCCGCGCTCTTACCCGAGCCGACTTTGCCCGTCGAGACTTTGAAGGTCGTCCGGGGCAGCCGGCCGGTGGCGGAGATCGTCGCGTACGGGGGGATACCACTGACCTTGCATCCCGCCTGGCCCTTGGCCTTCGCGAGGCATTCGACGAGGTAGACCGTGTCGCCTGCCTTGAAGCCACTGCCCGACACGTGGACGGATTCGCCGTTTCGCAGGTTCGTGGACGGGGTCACGACCAACTTCGGTCCCGCGACCGCCGCCGCGTTAGTGACACTCACGAGACCACTTGTGAGGCCCGTGATGCTGACGACCGCGATGCTCAGTGCGACGCGAAGTCCTCTAGTCGACATTGTTCATCCTCCCTGATTGCCCTAGCTCATCGACGCTCCCTTGGTGTCGCCACTCGTACCGACGCGATGACCACCTAGAAAGAGCCGATCCTTCACCTTCGTTGTCATCGTAGCCAGACGATTCGCGCGCCGTTCGGCGAAAACTGAGAGTTGAACGAGAATCACCTCTAGAGTAGAGGCGACGCGTAGGGATGCGGGGAAGTTCGCCGATTGGCTCGCTCTTTCACGCTCCGCGCCGTTCGTGCAGTGTTGTCAATTGCTCGACGTTGCTTCGCGCGACGAGCGCCTTTCTTTAACGCCGCGGCGTCTTACTCCACTGATCCAAGAGACCCATGAACTCTTCCGAGCGGATGAGGTCGTCGTGCGCGGCCGATCGAATAGCCGAGAGGATGTCACGAATCGAGCGGTCCCGGCCGAGATAGCGAACGCAACCAGCGCCGAAGGACTGCGCGCGGACGTCGCGGTCGACGCTGCTCGACAGCATCACCACGCGCGTGTCGGGATACTCTTCGAGGATCTTTTTGACGACGTCAACGCCGTCGCCGTCGGGTAAGCGATAGTTCACGAGTACCACGTCGGGTCGATCACGTCGAACGAGATCGAGCGCGCTGGCCATGTTGCTCGCGACGTCGACGAGGACGAGGTCGCTCTCTTTTGAGATTGACAGGGCCAGCATCTCAGAGACCATGATGTGGTCATCGACAACGGCGACCCTTATGGGAGTAGCCGACAAGTTACCCATAGACAATTAAGGCTACATATCACATTCGCAAGACCAACCGAGAATCTTGCGCATTTTGTAGCGCGCTTTCGCGATTAATTGTTTGTAACCCAGTGATTTGTCAGTGCACGAACGGGTGTTGCGTCCAACGACGCGGTCGTGATCCGACGCGCGTTGTTAAAGAATTTTTTTTCGAACGAACCTTGAAACTGTGTACGCGCTGTGCAAAGAGAGATATGTTGCATTGACGTGACGACATCGTACGCGTTTCTACGTCGCTGGCTTTGGTCCCGTGTTGTCCGTCACTTGCGCCGCGCGATCGTCATGGTCATCGAAAGGACACGGTTGATGGTGCGTTCCGTCGAGCACGGTACCGCACGTTTCACAAAGAAGGTGGGCGAAGCAAGTGCTCTCGCCACCGTGAGCCTCTTCGTTCTCTGGACGATTCTTCATGTTCCCCTCGGTGACGACGTTCGCGATTCAAGCGAAATGTCATACCAATCAACGACTGGTAGGAGCAAGGCTACGACAGTGTCGGGTGTTCGGCAAGCTCAGCGCACGTTCGCGGTCTCCTTATAGGTGTCGCGCGAGTCGGGAAGTGAAGTCCGTCCCTCGAGACGAGTGGCCCGTGCCGAGGCGAACGGCATGCACTGATGATCTATCCGCTACCCGCTCAACGTCATCGGGCGACGGTCATGAGTTCCTCGTTGAACTGCGTGCGATCGACGCAGGGTGAGACTATCGCTGCACGTAACGCACGCTGCACAGTTTGCCGTTCGACAAAGTAATGACAAAGGCGAAGATGCCGTGGCGAGATCGCGGCTTCACGGTGACCCGTAAGGTAAGCATCTTGCCGCTGTCCCTCGTGACGATCGCGGACGTGCCCGTGTGACTCAGAACTAGAGGTCGCCCAAAGAAACCCAAACCAGTGATCCTCAGCGTCACTGTCCTTCCGGCGACGGCGTGGCCAATTACCCGATAGGCGATGGGGAGAATTGGCGTCGGCGTCGGCGTCGG
>JGI20206J14855_1000622_pt1 | contig 11696 bp, 12 predicted proteins | sample NGESurdeep092012_6_FD_14855 | JGI IMG/M metagenome (IMG submission 14855) | reverse complement strand
CGATGGACAACAAGTCAAAATCATTTTTTAAACATTTAATTACATAAGAAGGATTATAATACCAGCATTTAAAATAATGCCCATCCACATGCGCTTTTCTTTCGCTGCTGCTGAAGGCAGTATAAAAAATAATTACCTTTATGACGATAAAAAGTTCTTTGACGATGGAGGATTGAATTGGTATGATTACGGCTTTAGAAATTATGATCCTCAGATAATAAGATTTATACAGTTTGACACTCAAAGAATTTAGTACAAAGAAAAATTAAACGTGTATACGGAAAAGAAATTAAAGATTTAAATTGGGCAATGAGAAAAAAATTAAAAATAAAAGAAGGAGATATTTTTGCTGTGCCCTTAAGACTAGGAGGGTATGGCATCGGACTTATAGCGCGACATAACAAGGGAATTACATTGGGTTATTTTTTCAGTAAAGTTTTTACTTCTATCCCAGAAGATTTAAATATGTCAGGTATCAATCACTGGAAAATTACATTGATTGGTAAATTTAGCCCGTTGGGTATTGAAAAAGATGAGTGGCCATTATTAAAAACGAACTTTCAGTTTAAATGCGAAGATTGGCCCATTCCTGTATTAAAAATGCAGGATCCTATTACTGGTCAATACTTTTCGGTTTTGTATGATGAGTCTTTATTACATGAGAAACGTCAAAAAATAGACAAAGAAGAAGCCGATATGTTATTTGGACATGGCTTATATGGTTACGAAGCACTTGAAAAAAATTAAATTTATTATTGTGTAGTGATAAAAAATAGATATTACTCGGGCAATTCTTAGTCTGCTCGTATTTTTTTGGCCTCCTTATGCTAAGTTTATTCGAGTAAACTCCTCAAAAGAAATTCATTATAATGTGTTTTTAAAAACGGAAATCTTCAATATTCATTTATTTACTGTAAGTTCCACTCTTCGTTTATGCTTAACTGTTATAAGGTTTTAAGAAATAGATCTAGAATGGATACCTGGATATTCTTATCACAAATCGGTTACGCAAGATGTTAAATATTATGAATTTGGTATGATACAATCTGATTTAAATCATTTCTCTTCATCACCAAATAATATTCCATTTAAATTAATCCATCAAGTACTTCATTATTACCCGCTGATGCTTGGTTACGTGGTACTTGTCTATATTCGAATTCTTTAAATGTTGAAATAGAAATCCTTAATAAAATCAAAGCAGATCAATGAATTAAAATCGAGCTAAAACCCGCTCTGAGAACGGGTTTTAGCATTTGAAAAAACTTTGTCGTCCTCCCTGTACAATTTTCGAACTTATTTATAATGGACCTAAAGCGATTGGCAAGCATTGTTGCTTAACAATCAATGCTTTAGTCCTATTTTTTTTATAACCATGCTTGAATAAAAATTACAAATATGAAAATTGACAAAAACTATGTGGAATTCATCCAGTCCATTAAAAAGCAAATTGTACAAAGCAGATATGCTGCAGCAAGGCTTGCTAACCGCGAGCAATTACTGCTTTATTTCAAAACAGGTAAAATGATTTCAGATAAAATAAAGGCTCAAAAATGGGGAGCAAAAGTGCTTGACCAAATTTCGGCAGACCTTCAAAAAGAATTGCCCGGATTAAAAGGGTTTTCATCCGGTAACCTTAAAAAGATAAGGATTTTCGCAGAGGCTTATTCTCCCTTCTTGATAATTGGTTCGATACCATCGAACCAAATTGAGCAAACAGATTCAGGGGAAACTTTTTCAATAAGTTCGACACTGTCGAACCAAATTGAAAACAATGACTTTTTGGAGTCGTTCTTTGGCATTAGCTTCTCCCACCATTTCACAATCCTCACTAAGATTAAAGGTTGGGAGGCTCGAATATTTTATATCCAGTCTTCTGCGACTAGCTTCTGGTCTTTAACTGTGTTGGAACACCATATTGAAAATGACCTCTTCAGCAAGGAAGGTAAGCTTCCTAATAACTTCCATAATACAATCAATGAATCATTAAAGCCTTCTGTATTAAAGGTATTTAAAGACGAATATTTACTCGATTTTATTGCTGGTGATGAACTGGATGACGAACGGCACATTGAACAACAGGTGGTTTTAAACATCAGGAATTTTATCCTGCAAATGGGTAAAGGCTTTTGTTTTATAGGTAACCAATATCGTATAGAGGTGGATGGGGATGAATTTTTTATTGACCTCCTGTTTTTTAATCGCCATTTACAATGCCTGGTCGCTTTTGAATTGAAGAAAGGTAAATTTAAACCTGCAGATGCCGGGCAGCTTAATTTTTACCTGAATGTATTGGATGAAAAAGTAAAATTGCAACAGGAAAATTCCAGCATTGGCATAGTGCTTTGCAAGGAAAAAAATAATACAGTTGTTGAGTATGCAATTAAGAGCTTCGACAAAGCTATGGGCGTGGCTACTTATAAAACATCTAAACAAACTCCGGTTCAAATGAAAGGGATATTACCTGATACAGATGAATTAGGTAAACTCCTGGAATAAATTATGTACTCAATTTTTCGTACAGTGTTTGCAAAATTACTCTTCCGAAATATTTAATCTCTACAGTAACTTTTTTATTTTTAACTCTTTTAAAATTAAGTAAATCATTTCAGGGATATGTGGAGTATTGAATAATCGCATATTTTCATCTCCTTATGATGAAAATGATTTTCATTTTGTTCTTAAATATTTTGAATTGATTAAGTGAATTTAAAAACAACCATAATGATTGCTATTAAGAAAAGAATAAGTTGAGTACTTTGAAATATCTGTAGATTACGTTTCAACTTTTCAATATTATCGGGCAAAGGACCCGGCGTTTCTTTTTCAGAAATAAGTTTCGCCAATTTTACATTGTTGATTCTTCCAAAAGTAAATCCGTTTATGAAAAGCAATAGCACCATTGTCATTTTGATTTTGAACCAAAATAATTCTGCAAAATACCAGTGAATCAACCACAACATTCCTATTCCTGTAAGGATGACAAGAAACAAGGAGAGCATTCCGAATAAGTTAAACTTTGTTACGCCCCTAAACGCAAGAACGCCCTGGTCTTTGCTGATTGCGTAAAGTTTCCAAAATTGTTTGTAGGCAATAAAATTTGCAACGGTCATTCCGATTGCCACCGCTATTCCGCATATGTGCAGAACAAGCAAAAGGTTGAAAATTATTGGTGAATTCATTTTATTTTTTTTTGTTTTAATGAAATAAAATTGATGCACTGAAACTTGCGAAAGATGCAAGCGAAGCGAATGTGCGCAAGCCGTGAAATGTTTCTCAGCGATTGCGAATTGCATTCCAACCAGAAAGAATTGTTGATGTAGTCCATTCTTTAATTTGGTTATCAATAGGAACTTCAACCAAAAGCATTATTAGCAGAGAAATTATTATGAATACAATTGCTGCAATGTTAAAATAAAATCCTGGTGAATTTTTTTGCGGATAAAATCAAATGGATAACAGCATAAATAAAATGCAGGATGGCATTATGAACTGCATCGGCACTGCTAAATTCGCAATGATTGTTTTTCCGATATGAATAAATTCTTCTGCCGAAAAAACCTGTATGGAACGGTTAAGAGAAAACCATGTTCCCCAAAATATTCCTGTAACTAACATGAGCAGGAACAATGCAACGAATTGTGTGACTTGTATGAGTATCATTATTTTTATTTTTAAATAAAACCACCGTTTACTCTTATGATTTGCCCGTTAACCCATTCTCCTTCTCTGCTAACTAAAAATGAAACTACCTCGGCAATGTCCTTGGGTGTTCCAAGTCGTTCAAATGGTGATAAGTCAGCAATTGCCTTTAGAGCTTGCTCTGGCTTCCCTTTAAGCCAATTTTCAGTAGCTATTGCGCCAGGTGAAATGCAGTTTACTGTGATTCTTTTCCCTTTCAATTCCCTTGAAAGCGTTCTTGATAATATTTCCACAGCGGCCTTAGATGCATTATATACACCAAACCCTGGATAAGCAGAAGCTATTCCTGATGTAGAAAAGGTGATTATTCTTCCTTCAGGTCTGAGGTATTTTATTGATTCTCGTAAGCATCGGAATGTTCCCATTAGATTGATATTAAACATTTCATCATGAAATTCATCTGATGTTTCTGCTATTGTTGTCGGTTTAAAATATGCCATGCCGGCACAGTTAACCAGTATATCAAGCCCACCGAACTTTTTGTTTACCTCTGAAAAGAGAAACATAACTTCATCGGTGCTTCCAACATTGGCTTTAATTGCAACTACATGTCCGCCTCTTTTGGTGATGCGGCTTACAGTTAATTCTTCCTGACTTGTGTCATTCGCATAATTGATAATTACTGTAATTCCTTTTGCAGATAAATCCTCTGCGATGGCAGCACCTATTCCTTTGCTACCGCCCGTGATGATTGCTACTTTGTTTTTTAAATTTTCCATTGTATTTATTTTTGAGTTTTAATTTGTTTGACTGGTTTAAGAATGATTCGTGATTTATGAGTGAATTATTATCAGTAATAGTAAATAGATTTACATTGTTTGTTTAATATAGTTTGCAATGCAAACCAAATAGACAAAAAATATATGCCATCTTTTTTGCAAATACTATAAAGAAGTATAGGCGTGATCTGAAAAATCAGTTTGACTTTTTGTTTTAAGTTCATTTTGATTTATTTTATAAGTGAAGGTATTTTTTGATTTCTTCTACATAAATTTCAAATGCTTTTTTCCCTTTCGGTGTGAGCTTGCAAGTGGTTAAAGGATAACTGCCTTTAAAAGATTTTTCAATTTCAACATATCGTTCGTTATTCAATCTTTTTAACTGATGGCTTAAATTTCCCTGTGTTGTTTTGGTTACCTCCATCAACGTATTGAAATCTGCCTGTTTCACTTTTATCAAAACAGAAATTATCGCCAAACGGACAGGTGTATTTAATACAGGGTCAAGCTCGTTATACATTGTCAGCAATTATAAGTTTGTTGATTTCAATAAATATCCAGGAATGAGATACCCGAAAATAATTGCCACAGCCTGAAGCAATGATTTGTAGTCGTCAGCAACATATACACTTACAATTGCTGCAATGAAAAACAAAATGCCTCCGATTATCAGCGGCCTGAATTTCATTACCAGTCCTGATGCAAGTGTTCCAATTGCTGCGAGGATTAAAGTATAAGTAAACGGAGGTTGGTTATGCGAAACATTAATGAATACCACTGCAAAAAAAGAAATGCCCAACGCCACCCACATTTTCGAAAGGAAAAAGGTGAGGTAGGAAATAGTTGAAGTAGAATTTCTTTTCCGGAAATAGAGAATAGTTACGATAACTCCTGCGATTGCTAAAACAGGAAAAGGGAGAAAGAAATATTCAAACGATGTGTATTGATGAAGCAGAAAAAATGAAAAACTTGCAATGCTTATGAGCCATCCCCAAAGTAAAAAGGGGAAACTATTTTCTCTGATGTTCTCTTTTGCTTGTGAGATTGCGTCTGAAATTACCTGCAAACTTTGCTGCGGTGTAAGGGCTGTTTCTTCTGATTCCATTATATGAGATTTTAATATTTCGTCTGCAAGAGTAATATAGTTTGCAATACAAACCAAATTTTAAAGTAAATTTCTAAATGCAAATTTTAAAAGCTAAAATATATAGTGTCGTGCTTTAATATCGCCTTGGGAATAGTACTCTTTTTGATTTGCATTTAGTTAAGCATACTGAAATTAGGTTGACAATGTTTTATTCTCATGCTTAGGTTGACTAACAACACACAAATATATGTTATAAGACGGGGGTATTCTGTCCTGCTCAAAAAAAATCATTGGTCCATCTTTCTATTTTCTCTAAGATAAATTCTTTAAGAAAAAGGTGAGTGGGTCCTCGGAGCGAAATGAAATAAATCTAGGAATGTGGAGATTGAAAATTTAATACATGGTTCGTGCGGACGCGTACCCTTTATTAGATTTATTTTATAAAAACCAAATTGTTGAAATAAGAATAATAAAAAATTGCAGTTCTGCTGATATTTGATCATCCTTAAAAAAAATTCAAAGCTATTCCCATAACAATTTTATAATTTTTTGTTAATAGACCTTTAATAATTCCTTAACATTCGACGGATAGTTTTGCTTCTTAAATAAAAAAATATTTATGAAGCATTTAAACTTACAGCCTGCAAAAATTTTATTTTTTGCGATCCCTTTCTTAATTTTTTCAACTATCATCTTTGCTCAATCACATAAAATTGACGGTAAAGTTATTGATAATGTTACTAAAGCGCCATTGGAAGGGGTAAGTGTAACAATTAAAAATTCAAATACAGGTACATTAACAAATGCCGATGGGAATTTTTCTTTGGAGGCACCCGGAAACAGTAAAATTGTGGTAACATTTATTGGATACCAGCCGATGGAAATGAATGCTTTTCAAAAAAATGCCGTTATTCAGCTTATCCCATTTTTAAAGCAGTTAAACGAAGTGGTAGTAACAGCAACAGGTATTAAGAAAGAAGCAAAACGTCTTGGTTATGCCATCCAAACAATTGATGCTGCTGCTTTAACAAAAGCAAGAGCGGCTGATCCTATAGATGCTTTAAAAGGAAATGCTGCAGGCCTTGAGGTAAACATCAATTCAGAAATCGGACATTCGCCTGATGTTATTATCCGTGGGGAAAATGATCCTAATAACCGGCCGATCTTTGTTGTAGATGGTGTAGCTATCAGTTCAGATACCTACAATCTTAATCCTGATGATATTGAAACATTTACGATTCTGAAAGGGCCAAACGCAGCAGCCTTATACGGTTTCCAGGGAAAGAATGGTGCTATTATAATTACTACCAAAAAAGGAACTAAAGATAAAAGAGGATTGAGAGTTGAGTTTAACAATAGTACCCAAATTAATAAAGGATTTATTGCATTACCCAAATATAATGACGAATATGGTCCAGGTGATAATGGTAAATACGCTTTTGGTGGTGGCGGTTCCAGTCCTGATTCTTACTTTGGATCCGGAGCTGTGGGCGTTGGTCTCAATGACTATGACTATGATGTATGGGGCCCTCAATTCAGGGGTCAATTATTGCCTCAATATGATGGGGCCTATGATCCAACTCAAACATACACTACTACTTTTGCAGATGGAACAACGTACCAGGGCCACGTATCGCCTACCCCGTGGATTGCCAGGGGGAAAAATAATCTTAAAGAGTTTTTACAAGCAGGCCTTATTCAGTCTAACAGCATTTCAGTAGGTTCTTCTACTGAAAAAACCGATTTCAGGCTTTCACTTGGTAATACTTACCAAAGAGGGATTGTTCCAAACACAGAATTAAATAACGGGAACTTTACTGCAAGTCTTGTGGAAAGGTTCGATAAAAGATTAACTTTAACATCGTACTTCAACTACAGCAGGCAATCAACGCCAAATGTGCCTGATGTTACGTACGGTCCTAACAGTATTATCTACGACATTATCATATGGGGAGGTGCCGACTGGAGTGTAAATAGTCCAAACATCCGCAATTATTGGCAGCCGGGAAAGGAAGGGATTCAGCAAAATTATGAAGAGTACTACCGGTATAATAATCCCTGGTTCATGTCTTATCAGTGGTTGAGAGGCCACTACCAGAATAATGAGTATGGCTACTTGTCGCTGAATTACAAATTAAATAATAATCTTGATGTCCAATTCAGGCCCAGCATGACTGCCTATGACATGTTCAATTCAGAAAAATTACCTTATTCTGCAGATGTTTATGGCAGGGAGCTTCGCCAGGGTGATTACAGAGAAGACAGAAGAGCATTGTTCGAATCTAATGTGGATGCGCAGGTAAGATATCATAAAGATAATATTTTGGGATTCTTAGATGTGCAGGCTTTAGGTGGTGCCACTGTTAGAAATTTTGGTTTTAATTCTGATTTTGAATCTACCAATTATCTCAATGTACCGGGAATATACTCTTTTTCTAATTCCCAGGGTGCTTTAACCGGTAGCAGCTTTCACTCAAATATGCTGGTATTAAGCGCTTATTATTCTACGGATATAGGTTATAGATCTTATGTAACTGCAAATATTACCGGACGTGTTGATAAATCATCCACATTGCCTTCCAATACCAATAGTTATTATTATCCTTCGTTCAACCTTGCAACAGTTGTGTCGGAATATGCTCACCTGCCAAAAGTAATATCATTTTTAAAATTAAGAGCTTCTTGTGCTGAAAGCAAAGATGGGGGCACCGCAGCATTTTTCTCTCCAAATGTAAGCGCTACACCAGCCGCTGGATATGGCTACACATGGAATTCCCCTTATGGGGGGCCGGCATATCAATTTTCCCAAACTTACTCTTTAACTCCAACTTATTCTGGCCAAAATAGTGCACAATATAGTGACCAGACAATCAGCAAAACTATTTCTACAGCAGATAGGAAAGCTACAGAGTTTGGCGCAGATATACGACTCTTTAATAACAAAATAGCTTTGGATTTGACCCGTTACCATTACAGAAATACGGGAATTGTAAACCAGGGAACCTCCTCGGCTTCGGGATATTCATCATACCTTACTAATGGAAATGTTTATACTAATGATGGTTGGGAAGCTACAGTAACTGCCCGCCCCATTACCAATGTTAATGGATTTAGCTGGAACGTAATTGCTAATTTTTCAACCTATATAAGAAAATGGGTGAACGATGCCAACCCGGATAATTACGAATTCAATGGTAAAAGAATTGATCTTGTATATGGTGATGGTTTTGTAAGGACGCCGAATGGGAAAATGGTCATAGATCCTGGAACAGGCGTTTACACTCGTTTTTCAGACTTGGGAAGTTCTGCCCAAAAAGTATATGGACATTCCGATCCTGACTGGCAGTGGGGTGTTATAAATATGGTGCAGTATAAAAGCTTTTCTTTACACTTCCAGTTTGACGGAATTGTGGGGGGTGTAATGGAAGATTATGTGAGAAAGAAAACCCTCCAGGGCGGACGCCATATTGAGGCTGCGACAGGTGCTTTTGGTGTAGCGAGACCTATGGATGAAGCAAATATTCCAGCATATACCGGCGATGGTGTAAATTTAACCGGAGAACCTATTGTACTGGATCCTATTACGGGTGCGATTACAAATTATAAGGATCTGAATGAAACTCAAAATACTACTAAAAGCGAGGTACAACCGTTCGTTACTCGTATGGCTTCTATTCCCGACCTCGATGTTATCAAAAAAACATATACCAAATTAAGAGAAGTAACCTTTACTTATATTTTGCCAAAAAATGTATTCGGGAATAAATCTTTTATTAACTCGGCAAGTGTTTCATTGGTTGGCAGGAATCTGTTATATTTCTTCCCCAACAAATATAAAGACTTAGATGTGGATCAATACACCCAGGATAGTGGTTCCGGCCTGCAAACACCAACAACCCGTAATTATGGATTTAATATAAATCTTACGTTCTAATTATTAAAGCAATCAATCATGAAACAGATAAAAAATATATTTGTACTCTTTTGTGGGGCTATATTTATAATTTCCTGTAATAAGCAAATTCAGGAAAAGCAAATTGACCCCAATAACCCAACAAGTGTTCCTCCTAATTTAATTTTGGGAACCGTACTAACTGATATGTCCGGCACGGGAAGCGGAGGAAGTTTAGGTGGTATTAATTCATGGAGCAGTGTTCATGCATGGAATCAATATCATTGTCAGAATTATGATTATTACGGAAATAATATCTATTCCTGGACGAATGGTTCATTTGACCCATATCTGGTATTAAAAAATGTAGTTCAGATGGAAAGGAAGCAACGTCAAAAGGCGTATCTGATGTAAATCCCTATGAAGCAGTTGGAAGATTTATTAATTCATATTATTTTTATAACCTTACTTCAATTTTCGGGGATGTGCCACTTACTGAGGCTTTAGAAGCACCAGCCAACACAACGCCCTCCTACACTCCTCAAGAACAGGTATTTCAATATGTTTTGAATGAATTAGATACTGCCAATACTGACCTGGCTACTTTAATTACAAGCAATGATAATTCATTATCAGCATCACAGGATATCTATTATGGAGGGGATCTTTCAAAATGGCAGAAACTCGTGAATTCTTTTAAATTGAGAGTGCTTGTTAGCCTTAGTAATAAGGCTTCGGATGCTACATTGAATGTTCCGACCCAATTTGCCAATATTATAAATAATCCTTCGAAATATCCAATCTTCACAAGTCAAAGTGATGATTTGGAATTTATGTATAATCCCGGGGGTGGAAATACTTATAGCACTTATCCTTTTGATCCAAGTAATTTTGGCTCTATTGCCGGGCGTTACAACATGGCTGCTACCTATGTGAATGCTCTTACAAGTATGAGCGATCCGCGGGTATTTATAACTTGTGAACCTGCAAGTGCAATTTGGGGAAGTGATCCTAATCCTTGTCAATTTAAGTATTTCGTTGGCGCAAGCACGGGTGAGCCTGTTCAAAGTATGTATGGCAATGCCAGTGCAGGATTATATTCATTCATAAACAGGTTTAGGTATTATTCCAACTTTACCGGTGAGCCAGATGTTTTAGTGGGCTACAAAGAAATGCTTTTTAATATTGCTGAGAGTATTGAACGCGGATGGGTTTCAGGTAATGCAGAAACATTCTATAAAACAGGGATTACTGAATCAATGTCATTCTATGGTATTGATGTTAATCAAACAAACTTTACTGCCTACTTTCTTCCTCCCGGGGCTAATTCAGTTACCCAAGTTGCACCTTATCCATTTAGTTTTAATTTTTCAAATTATTATGCACAACCCGCTGTCCAGCTTTCTTCTACTGCTGCCTTAGCAATTAATCAGATAGTAATGCAGAAATATATTACTTGTTTTGAAAATTCAGGATATGAAGGATATTATAATTGGCGAAGGACAGGCGTCCCTGCTTTTCAATCAGGTGCCGGTGTTGGCAATAATGGAATTATTCCTTTGAGATGGGCTTATCCTGTTTCAGAACAAGTGCAAAACAAAGCTAACTGGAGTGCAGCTTTAAGTGCACAACAATTTTCAGCGGATGATCTTAATCAAACGATGTGGCTTTTAAAATAATGAATCGAATATACCTTTTTGGTTTTAATAATTTCTCATAATCAACACGACGCGGCTTTTCCAGGCTGTGTCTTTTTTAAAAAGTTAAAAATGAAAAATTACATTAATATTTTATTCCCTCTTTCGTTTACAGGTTTCCGTTATGCTACAGCCCAAACGAAAACGAAGCATCTGTTAATTATAACGACCTACGACTGTTGCTCAAACAATAGAAAATATTTATAAATAATTATTCTAAATAAAATTTTATATGAAAGAATCAGAATCCATCCAAATTGTTGATGAAATAATAGGTCTTTATAACAGTTATGGCAACGAGGATTACATTGGTGAGCCTGTTTCGCAAATTGAACACATGTGCCAGTGCGCACAATTAGCTGAGAAAGAAAAGTATGATGATGAGGTAATTCTTGCTGCTTTCTTTCACGATATCGGGCATTTATGCGAGCATATTATGGAGGTAAATTACATGGATAACTATGGAATAGTTGACCATGAAAAAATTGGAGCACGTTACCTGGATTGCAAAGGATTTTCCAAAAGAATTACAAAGCTTATTGAATCGCATGTAGCAGCAAAGCGGTACCTCACCTATAAAAATCCTGCTTACTATGAGA
>JGI20206J14855_1000602_pt1 | contig 11929 bp, 13 predicted proteins | sample NGESurdeep092012_6_FD_14855 | JGI IMG/M metagenome (IMG submission 14855) | reverse complement strand
GCTCACACGGCGCGGCGCGCGTGAACCGCCGCGACGCCCCGCTCAGCGAGCGCGTCAAGACTAAGTCGCCCGGCGCCGAACACCACGACGACGAGCGCCAACACCGCGAGCGCGACGTTGAGTTCGTAGCCCGGGGTCAGCGACTCCGAATTGATGCCGTTCACCCACGTGACCGTGATCATGGCCATCACCATGTCGCCGAAGAGCGCGAGACCGGCGAGGCGTGCACCGAGGCCGAGGATCAAAAGGACACCGCCGCCAAATTCGATGACACCACCGAGGACCGCGAAGAATCCTCCCGGGTGCAGATGAGCAGCGTTCGAGAAGTACAGAGCCGTCTGGTGAATGCCGGGTCCGTTGAACGAACCGAAGAGCTTGCCCGCTCCGTACCAGATGAAGATCCAAGCCAGCGCCACGCGCACGGCGACCAGCGCAAGATCCGCGGGCAGTGACGCGACGCGTGTACTGAGTACGAGGTTCAGGAGCGTGCGCGCCTTCTCTCCCGTCGACGGCGTCGCCATCAAGTCACGTCACTCTCTTCGCCGATACTCCCCGCACTGGTCAGCTCGCGTTGCGCCACAAGAGGTTCGACAGGAGCGACCGGCAGGTTGGCGGCGGCCCCCAAGGGCCGAAACGGTCCGACGAGTTGAGCGAGCAGCACGGCGAAGTGTCGCGGTCGCGCTCCGGCCTGTTCGACGCTGAGTGGCCGACCCGGAAGACCGGTATCCATGCGAATGGTCTCTTCGGTTGGAAAGATCGCCCGATGAGAGAGCTGATCCCAGATGGTCAGTGCGAACGCGAGGTTGACGTCTTGTCGACCCTGAACCCGGTGATGAATCCGGTGATAGTTGGGACTCACAAAGATCCGCCCTAGTGGTCCGAATCCCAAGTTCGTATTCGAGTGCTCAAAGGCCACGACGCCCGCGTACACGACGAGGAACGCCGTCGGCACCGCGCCGTTGTCGAGGAGCACGATGCCCGGGATAAGGGCCAGGAGGTACGAGACGTGAATGAGGGGATGAGTGCGAAAGACCGTGAGCACGCTCATGTCCTCTTGCGAGTGGTGCAGTTCGTGGAAGCGCCAGAGCATGCGCACGCGGTGATTCGCCAGATGCGCGAGCCAGTTGCAACCGTCCATGGCGACGAAGATCAGCGCGATCACGACCCAGCGCGGCACCACGCCGAACTTCGGCACGACGATCCAGGGCAGACCCTTACGCGCCACCTCAGCAAAGGTCAGTGTGAGCGCGGTCACGAGCGGCACGACGAGCGTCGCGTTCAACACCGTGTAAAGAAGATCCTGGCGATACCCACGCGCGAAGAGGGGGCGTCGCTGCGCCGGTTGCATCCGCTCGATGACGAGAAACGCCGCGATCACCACGAGCGTGATCGGGCCGACCACGACGACACGAAGGCTGGTGGTGGACGCGGCGAAACTTGAGCCACCCCAACGACTCGACCATCCGATCGCGACGAGCGCGAGCGCGACGGCCAAGATCGAGAACGCTGGCAAGTAGACGCGCGACGAGAGTGAGAATCGGGGCCGACTCGACGCCTGAACTTTGCGCGCCACCAACGCGGTTGTTGGCGTCGGCACTGAGGAATCTACGAAAGACGACATGACGACTTCCCTTCCTGCACTCTGCACACTAGAACCCGACACCGCCGCCGCCTGGGCTCGTGGTGGTGGTCGTTCCACCGCCGCTACCGCCGGAGCTCGGCTTCTTCGTCACGACGACTGCCCACGAACCCCAGGTGTCTTTGAGATTTCCCTTCACGTCTCCGGCGGACCTGTCCTTGTAGAACCAGTACAGCGGCTTGCCGCCGTAGGTCACCTGCAAGGCACCGTTCGCTCGCTTCACCGTGCCAAGCTTCGCCGCGCTCACGCCGCTACCGGCGGTTGCCTTCTTCGCGCCCTTGGGCAGCAGCAACGCGGGCCAGATCTTCAAGCACTTCGTGCCACACGCCGTCCTACTTGGCGCCAAGGTGTAGAGCGCGCGGCCACTCACGAGGATCGTGCCGTACTTCGCGTTCTTCACGGCCGAGACCACGGCGCCCGACGTGGCGTGGGTTGAAGCCGCGTGCGCGGTGTCGGGCGCGAGGAGCAGCGCGGACAAGGTGAAAAAGGCCATCGTGGCCGCCGCGACCCTTCCTAGTGGGACTCGACGTGTGGTCGCTCGGTACTCAGTTGTCTCTTCCATGTCACCGCTCTCCTCGCTGTCGTTGATGGCGAACGTCCGTGGTGTCTCGCCCCGCGAAGTGCTGCTCGGGGAGATTCATCACGTCGTCGTTTCCTGTTACACAGTTCTACGGAGCGACGTGGAGAAAAGATCACTCCGGCTTCAGTTTTCTCTCGTCGCTCCGTAGGTCCACGTCGTCGATCACGCGTCGTGAGGTCTTCGAAGTATGGCGTCGCTCGCGACCAGCGCCTCGACATTGCTACGCAATCAGGCGCGAAAGTTCGCGCTCGCGATGACAACGCCGCTCGCCGTAGTCAAGCGCGCGCTACGGACTTGGCCCGCGCGTGAGGTGAGGGGCGCACCCCAGGAACCGTACCCACCGGAGAGACCGAACTGACCGATGTTCTCGACCTTGCCGTTCGCGAGAATCAACTCACAAGTGACGAGACCCGACCACGAGTGGCTGTCGATCGTCATGAACATCCACGACGGCGTGCCCCCGGAGACGAAGACTTCGCCGACGTTCTGTCCGTGCGAGCTCAGCGTCGCGGACGCGAGATTGGCCGTCGACTGACTGGTGTTGTTGGTATTTTGAGATCCGACGAGTGCCCCGACTCCGAAGCCGATGACGACGATGAGCGCGGCGGCGGCGAGATAACGCACGCGACGAAAGCGATTGGTCTGTCGTGGCGCCGCGTCCGCTCGGAGTCGTCGGGCGAGACGCAACTCGAAACCGATCGGGGGATCCTCTTCGGGCGCGAGATGCAAGACGGCGTCAGCGACCATCGAGAGCTGCTCCAACTCGATCGCACACTGTGGGCAGCTCTCCACGTGGCGCAACACTTCTGAACGTCGACGACCCGAAAGGGTGCCGAGCGCGATGGCCGTCAAGTCCTCTTGGAACTCCTCGCACGACGTAGGGTCTTCGATGTGCTCACTCATAGTGCTTCCTCAATGTTGATAGTCGTTCGAAGTCGGGCCATGCCCAAGCGGATCCGGCTCTTCGCCGTTCCGAGCGGGATGCCCTCCCCTTCAGAGATCTGTAGGGCTGTTCGTCCGTAGAGCGCGGCGAGTAGAACCGCGCGACGCTGGTCGACGGGTAGTTTCCCCAGCGCGGATCGGATGTTCGACACGTTCTCCGAGGCGAGGGCCGCGGCGTCGGGCAGACGCGCGGTGCTCATCAGTTCGACGAAGACGCGGTCCTCGGGATCGGTCGGGACGCCGCGTCGAACGCGAATCGAGTCGATCGCCAGGTTGCGCGTGATCGTGAGCGCCCAGGTGGAGACTGATCCGCGACGTGGATCGAACACCTGGGCGTGGCGAAAGATTCGAATGAAGGCCTCTTGGGTCACGTCTTCCGCGTCGCCGACGTCGCCGACGATGCCGACGGCCAGTCCGAACAGGCGACGTTGGTAGCGCCGAACGAAGGTAAGACCTGACCTGTCGTCGCCCACCGCCATGCCCGACAGCAGCGCTTCGTCAGAAACGCCGTCAGTGTCTGAGTCCATCCGTCTTCCCATCACTAGTTGTACGACCGGGAGACTTCCAAGGATCACTTTCTCTACAGAACGTACTTTGACGGGGCGTGAGCGTGTTGACGCCCTTTGCAGCACCCGTTAGTCGCTGAGGGCCTGGTAGACGAGACGTTGCAGTTCGCGTCGAATCGGGTAGGTTCCACTCGGCAACAGCTGGGTGTAGAACCCGACGGTCAGGTCTTCGACGGGGTCGACCCAGAACGTCGTCGACGCCGCGCCGCCCCAGAAGTACGAACCCTCCGAGACCAACGACTTGTTCTTTCGTCGGTCGATCATCACCGACATCCCGAAGCCAAATCCCTGACCGGCGTAGCCGGTCTCGGTGTACGAGTCGACGGCGAGGTCGACGAGGTCGCCGTCGTCGGGCAAGTGATTCTCGGTCATGAGTTCCATGGTCCGACCCGAGAGGAGTCGCACGCCGTCGAGCTCGCCACCTCGAAGCATCATGTTCATGAATCGGTCGTAGTCGTAGGCCGTGGACAACAGTCCCCCGCCGCCGCCAAGGATTCGCGGCGGGTGCAGCGAATGTCTCGCCAGCTCGTCGTAGGGAAAGGAGTCACCGTTCGCGGGCACGTAGAGCATGGCGAGGCGCTCGGCCTTCTCGGGCGGACACCACCACTCGGTGTCACTCATGGCGAGCGGGTCAAAGATCCTCTCCTTCAAGAAGACGTCGAGGGCCTGACCGCTCCAGATCTCGATGAGCCGTCCGAGGACGTCAAAAGAGACCGAGTAGTTCCACCGCGAGCCCGGTTGGAAGAGCAGCGGGCTCGTGGCCCAGTCGTCGACGGCTCGGGCGAGGTCGGCGTTCTTCGCGAACCCGAAGTCGTAACCCTTCTCTCGGTAGATCTCGTCGACGGGATGGAGGTAGTTGAAGCCGTAGGTGAGTCCACTCATGTGCGTGAGGAGATGATGCACGCGCACCGGCTCGCTCGCGGCGACCGTCTCGTGGCTCGACGACGTCCCGCCCTGCCACACGCGAGGTTCCTTCAGCGAGTCGATCCACTGCCCCACGTCGTCGATGAGATCGAAACGACCTTCCTCGTAGAGCATCATCACGGCGACCGCGACGATGGGCTTGGTCATGGAGTAGATGCGCCATATCGTGTCGTCGGTGACCTCGAGGTCCTTCTCTCGGTCGCGGTGTCCGCCCTTCTCGCTCCAGACGAGCTGACCACCGCGTGAGATAGTGGCGAGCCAACCGGCCAGGCGCCGGTTGTCGACGTAGGCGTCGAAGGCCGGCTTGATGCGCGCGAGGCGCTCGGTAGAAAAGCCAAGGGCCGAGGGATCGACGGCGACCTCGAGTGACGACATGGCCACCTCACTTTCTAGAGCGACGTTAGGTGAGAGCGTCGAGCGTTAGGAGCGTTCGAGGTTTCTGCGCAGGACGTCGAGCGCGCTGATGGCGCTGTACGCGCGCACGCGCGGACGATCACCGGGCAGACGTAGCGCCACGTTCTCGACGCGATCACCGAGATCAATCCCCACGAACACCGTCCCTGCGACCTGACCGTCTTGCTCTTCCGGTCCCGCGACGCCGGTCACGCTGAGGCCCACGTCCGCGCCAAGGAGCTTTCGCACGCCCGACGCCATCGCTTCAGCGGCCTCCGCGCTCACGACCGGTCCCTCGGGCACGCCGAGCACGTCGAACTTCACCTGGGACGCGTAACTCACGACGCCCCCGCGAAACCACTTTGACGCCCCCGCAACGTTGACGAGGCGACTGGCGATGAGCCCGCCGGTCAGTGATTCAGCGACAGCCAAGGTCAAGCCGCGCGCGAGCAGTTGCTTCGCGACGACGTCTTCCATCGTCTCGTCGTCGGCGCCGAAGATGATGTCGCCGAGTCTCTCCTCGATCAGGGCGCGAACCGTTCGTTCTTCATCTGCGAGAAGCAACTGCGCGTCGGCGGCGTCGTCACCACGCGCCGTGATGCGAACTTTGATGCCCTCGATGCCCGAGGCGAGAAAGGCGATCGTCACGCGCTCGTCGTTCGCCAACGCGTCGAAGCGTTCGGCGACGGCCTCGGCGAGGGCGGACTCGCTCGCGCCCCACGTGCGAAGCACTCGACTTTGGATCACCGCGGTCTCGCCGGCGTCGCGTTGACGTTGGAGCAAATCCGGCAAGATTGCGCGCTCGAACATCTCGCTCATCTCGTAGGGCACGCCGGGCACCGCGTAGACGACCTTGAGCCCGACGTTGCAGATGAGACCGGGCGCCGTACCACGAGTTTGCGCGATGATCGAAGCCCCGCGCGGGACGTCGGCCTGTAACAAGTTGTTGTCGGGCATCACGCGTCCGCGCGACTCGAACATCGATCGAATGGTCGCCACCAGCGCCTCGTCGCGATCGAGGGGCACGTTCATCACCTCGGCGAGCGCCGCGCGCGTGATGTCGTCCTGGGTCGGGCCCAGGCCGCCACAGACGATCATCGCGTCGCTGCGCGCCAGTGCGGTACGAAACGCCAGCACGATGCGTTCGTGGTTGTCACCGACGTGTTGGTGAAAGTGCGACGAGATGCCGTTCGCGGCGAACTGCTCGCCGAGCCACTGGGAGTTGGTATCGGGAATCTGTCCGAGAAGAAGTTCGGTGCCAACCGCGACGATCTCAACTCGCACGCGCGACGACTCGCTTCCCTACGGCGTAGTACTGCCACCCGGTGTAGAGGGTCAGCACGACGGCCAACCAGATGGTCACGAAGGCGAACGCGGGGTGATGCCCGGTGATGGGCAACACGCAAAAGCCAATGGCCCAGTCCTGTACGAAGGTCTTCCACTTGGCCAGTCCACTCGCGGGTATCGACGTGCCGTGTCTCGCGGCGCGCGCCCGGTACACGCTCATCCAGATCTCTCGCAGGGTGATGATGATCGCGGGCACCACGAAGAACTTGATGCCGTGCGGGCGCGAGACGATGATGGCGTAGAGCCCGCCGAGGACGATCACTTTGTCGGCGAAGGGGTCGAGGAACGCGCCCGACGTCGTCGTACCGTGTCGGCGCGCGACGATGCCGTCGAAGTAGTCGGACGCCGCAACGGAGAGCCCGACGATGGTCGTCCACCACGAGATGCGATTGAAGACGATCATGTAGATGAAGAAGGGCGCGACGACGATGCGAAACGCCGTCATCATGTTGGCGGGCGTCATCAGCGCCGTGGGGCCGTAGGTACGCTCCGCACTCACAGCGCGACCGCCTCGAGGTCCGTTCCGTGGCTCGCCACGATCTCACATTCCACCATCGAACCCACGATAAGTGCGGGATCAACCATCACGACGCCATCGATCTCGGGGCATTCGCGAACGCTTCGCCCGACGCCCGGCGAGTCGACGAGAATCTGTTGACGAGTGCCGACGAGTTCGTCGCGCTTCTTCGCCGTGATGGTGTCCTGGAGCTCGGAGACCTCACGCAGTCGCTCGAGCGCGAGCTCGTGCTCGACGGGCTCGTCGAGGTCGTTGGCGTAGGTGCCCACCTCCGACGAGAACGTGAAGAAACCGGCCCAGTCCAGTTGCGCGGCCTCGATGAACTCGAGCAGCACGCGCTGGTCGTCTTCGGTCTCGCCGGGGTAGCCGAGGATGAAGGAGGAGCGAAACGTCGCGTCAGGTTCGACGGCACGTATCGCTTCGATACGTTCGAGGAATCGCGTCCCGTCACCCCAGCGACGCATCCCTCGCAGCAGCGGCCTCGACGCGTGCTGCAACGAGAGGTCGAAGTACGGGACGCCCGTGGCGAGGATCGTCTCGATGAGACCCTGCGTGAGGCCCGACGGGTAGAGATAGAGCAGTCGAACGCGGTCGACTTCTTCACTGAGCGTCTTCGTGAGTTCGATCAACGGTTGGGTGCCACCGGTGTCGAGCACCTCGAGTGCTTCACCGCGTCCACCTCGACGTCGGTCATGTCCCCAACTCGCGAGGTCCTGGGCGATCAGCACCAGTTCACGCACGCCGCCGTCGACGAGGGTCCGCGCCTCGCTCAAGATCTCGTCGGTCGATCGCGATCGCTGGTCTCCACGGAAGGTGGGGATGGCGCAGAAGCCACACCGTCGATCACAGCCTTCGGCGATCTTCACGTAGGCCCACGGTGCCTTCGCCTTCGGGCGAGGGAGGTTCAAGAGGTCGAACGACGACGTCGGTCGCTGGCGAAGTGACACCGGCGTCGAGGGCATCACGGCCGTGAGACTCTCGCCGAATCCCGCGACCAGGTCCACTTCGGGCAGCGCGGCCGCGAGCTCGTCGCCGTAACGCTCGGCCATGCAGCCCGTCACGACGAGACGGGCGCCGTCCAACTTGCGCTCGGCCAAGTCGAGGACGGTTTCGATGGACTCTTCGCGAGCGGCTTCGATGAAGGCGCAGGTGTTCGCCACCACGAGATCGGCGTCGTCGGGACTCGTCGCGACGAGGTAGCCCTGGGACTCTAGGAGTCCAGCCAACTTCTCAGAGTCCACGTGGTTCTTAGGACAGCCGAGGGTCTCGATCCAGTACCGCACCACAACTCCTTCACGTAGCAACACCGAGCGCGGCGCGCTCGGTGTGTAGTGGCGGAGAGGGAGGGATTTGAACCCTCGGGCCCACTTTCGCAGGCCGCATTCTTAGCAGGAATGTGGTTTAAACCGAACTCACCCACCTCTCCCTTGAAGAAGTCTACTAAAGAGTGCCGCGTCAACGCGAGCGAGATTGCCGCGCGCGACGTATCGAATCGAGTGACGCGCACCTCGGGATTCTGGCGATGTCAAGGATTACACTGACTGACACTGTGGCGCGACCTCGCGTCAAGGAGGGATGGCTATGCGCAGCGTTCGACTCGCTCTCGCTGGGGTACTTGGCGCTTCACTGCTGACGGGATTGTCACTGACGTCAGGCGTCACCGCGCAGGCGGCCAGTACGGCGATCGCACTCGCCAAGTGCAAGACCACGATCGCTACCCAAGAGCACACCAAGGGAAAGCTCACGGTCGCCACCGACAACCCCGTCTACACGCCCTGGTTCGTCAACAACACGCCCTCGAACGCCAAGGGCTACGAGTCGGCCGTAGCGTACGCGATCGCGGCGCAGTTGGGCGTGTCGAAGAAGAACGTCGTGTGGGTGAAGGAACCCTTTGACTCCAGCTACACCCCCGGTCCCAAGTCCTTCGACTTCGACATCAACGAGATCTCCTACACGGCCGCGCGCGCGAAGGCCATCACGTTCTCCACCAGTTACTACGACGTGCAGCAGTCCATCGTCGCACTGAAGACGAACGCCATCGTGAAGAAGCACACGCCCCAAGAATTGAAGAGCTACCAGTACGGCGACCAGATCGGCACGACGGGTCTCGCGTACATCAACAACAACATCAAACCCACGAAGCCCGCGCGCGTCTACTCGACCCTCGACCAGGCGGTGCTGGCGCTGAAGCTCGGCCAGATCGACGCGATCGTCATCGACACGCCCACTGGTCAGTACATGGCGTCGTCACAGATCGTCGTGAAGAAGAAGCTCTTGGCGACACAAGTCGGCCAGTTCCCGAGCGTGGGTGAACACTACGGACTGCTCTTCAGCAAGGGCAATCCCCTCGCGAGCTGCGTGAACGTGGCGCTGGCCGCCATGAAGGCCAACGGTTCACTCGCCGCGCTGCAACAGAAGTGGCTCGGCATCTACACCAGCGTGCCGGTCATCAAGCCCTAGACGTCGTGTCGCTGGACCCCGACGTGATCGCGTCGGAAGAGACGCCGTACCTCTTCGCCTCCAAGCGAAGTCGGCTCCTCGTGGGACGTCGCGGTGTCGTCGCGAGCACGATCTCTACCCTCGTCATCCTCGGGATTATCATCGCGGTGCTATTCGCTGCCCCGGGTGGTGCCACGTTTCGTTACTACTTCTTCGACCCCCACTCCATGTGGGTCTCGTGGGTCGGGAACCCAAAGCTAGGCATCGAAGCTATTCGCAGCGGACTCCTGACGAACATCTGGATGTTCCTCGTGAGTGAGGTCTTGGTGCTCTTCATCGGCTTGGCGCTCGCTTGGACTCGCATGAGCCACTCGCCCGTCCTGTTGCCGTTTCGTATCCTCGTCACCGCGTACACCGACATCTTTCGCGGCATACCGCTGTTGCTCGTCGTCTTCATCGTCGGTTACGGACTGCCGTCACTCCAGTTCGGTTTCGTTTCGAAATTGTCCCTCGCGACGTACGGCGTCATCGCGCTCACCTTGACCTACAGCGCCTACGTGGCGGAAGTCTTTCGCGCCGGCATCCTCTCGGTCCCGAACGGTCAGTTACTCGCCGCTCGTTCGCTCGGACTCACGCACGCCTCGACGATGCGGCGGGTCACCTTGCCCCAAGCGATTCGCACGGTGATCCCGCCGCTGCTGAACGACTTCATCTCGCTCCAAAAGGACACCGCCCTGGTCTCGACCTTGGGCGCCGTCGAAGCGACGCGTGCCGCCCAGATCTTCGAGTCCACCAACTTCAACGGGAGCGGACTCGTCGTCGCCTCGCTCTTCTTTCTCGCGTTGACGATCCCCATGACGCGCTTCACCGATCGCTTGATGGCTCGCGACCGCGCCCGGCGACTCGCGGTCGCTTCGTGAGCGACGTCGTCCTCGAACTCGACGCCGTCGTCAAGCGCTTCGGCGAGAACGTGGTGCTCCGCGGTATCTCCCTGCAACTTCATCGGCACGAGGTGGTCTGTCTCATCGGCGCGTCCGGATCGGGTAAGTCGACGCTGCTGCGCTGCGCCAATCTGCTCGAGACGATCGACGACGGCACCATCACTCTCTTCGGCCAAAGCCTGATGGACCCGCGCATCGATCCCGATCTCGTGCGCCGTCACGTCGGTATGGTCTTTCAGTCGTTCAACCTGTTCCCCCACCTGAGCGTGCTCGACAACGTCATGCTCGGTCCCGTTCGGGCCCAGAAGCGAAAGGGACCCGAGGTACGCGAAGAAGCGCTCTCGCTCCTCGCGCGCATCGGACTTCGTGATCGCGCCGACGAGTACCCCGATCGCCTCTCGGGCGGTCAGCAACAGCGCGTCGCCATCGTGCGCTCCCTCGCCATGCGTCCGTCGTTGCTCTTGTTGGACGAGGTCACGAGCGCGCTCGACCCGACGTTGGTCGGCGAAGTGCTCGACCTACTCACCGACCTCGCGCGCCACGGCACGACCATGTTGATCGCGACCCACGAAATGAACTTCGCGAAGGACGTCGCGCATCAGGTCGTCTATCTCGACAAGGGCGTCCTGGTCGAGAAGGGTACGCCTGAAGAGATGTTCTCGAACCCGAAACACGAATCAACTCGGAACTTCCTCGAACGCGTTCGCTAAGACGCTTGCGCTCGGATCTCGGGCAGCTCCAGCACCAAGTCGAAGAGTTCCTGGTCACGGTCCCACGTGAGATGCGCTCGCACCTGTTCGAGCGGGAGCCAGACGAGGACGTCCACTTCTTCGTTGGGTTCGAACTCGCCGTGTTGCGCGCGCATCAAGTAGTACGCGACGATCTTCGACCTGCCCTTTCGGTGCGTGTAGTTCGTCGTGCCGATGAATCGAACGACCTCGCAGTGCAGACCGGTCTCTTCGAAGACTTCGCGAAGCGCGCCCTGTTCGAAGGTCTCGCCCTCTTCGATCTTGCCCTTCGGAAAGGTCAGTCGCCCCGCGCCTCACGGTAGATGCAGGCGACTTCGACACGACCACCAGGGACGAATCGCGTGACGACACCGCCGGCTGCGCGTATGAGGTCAGTGGGCGCGTCGTCGGGGACAATCAGTTCGCCACTCAAGAGGTACACCCGGCTAACGGTAGAGGACGAAGTGACCACAATCGTGGATTACACGTCGTCAGGAGCGATAAAACCATCGTACGTAGCGTACGGTAATGGGCTTGTTTCGTCCCGTCTCGCACATTGTCTTGTCCACATGTCACAGGTCAACCGTAGTTTTCGCTGGTGGGCTGCGAGACATCCAATCGCTGTCCCACCTTCCGCTACCGCATGCACCCAACGGCACGCCAGACAGTAGCGTTGGTGCGACAACTCAACTACCAGCGCGAGCTTTACAACGCTGCCCTCGAAGAGCGCGTCGAGTCGTGGAAATGGGAGCGTCGCTCCGTCTCGTTCTTTGACGAATGCCGCACCTTGACCGCCCACGCTGACGTCAACGCCGTGCGTAACATCCTTCGGGCCGGTAGAGCCCGGCAGGCATCGTCTGCGTAAGTCGAAACTGGACCACTACCTAGAGTACTGACAATGTTGATCGCGACT